>ENA-OQDW01000013-OQDW01000013.1-human-gut-metagenome-genome-assembly--contig:-NODE-13-length-59741-cov-6.694451_pt1 | contig 59741 bp, 62 predicted proteins | sample MGYA00242784_ERZ504613 | MGnify/ENA primary metagenome ERZ504613 (study PRJEB26092, sample SAMD00036330) | human gut metagenome | host: Homo sapiens | study: EMG produced TPA metagenomics assembly of...
ATCCTAAAAGAAGACAGTCAAAGACACGTACACTTAAGAGAAGAACTCATGATAAGGCAGTAGCTCCTACATTGGCAGTTTGCCCTAACTGTGGTGCATACTATGTATACCACACTGTTTGCCCTACTTGCGGTTACTATCGTGGTAAGGTTGCAATCGTTAAGGAAGCAGCTGAATAATGGGTAAAATTAATGCTGTAATTACAGGTGTCGGTGGCTACGTGCCAGACTATATCCTCAACAACGAGGAATTGTCTCGCATGGTAGATACTACAGATGAGTGGATTACCACCCGTGTGGGTATCAAAGAGCGCCGCATCCTTACAGAGGAAGGCCTCGGAACCAGCTATCTGGCGCGTAAAGCTGCCAAGCAGTTGATTCAGAAGACTGGCGTTGATCCTGATACAATCGATGCACTGATTGTAACAACCACGACACCTGACTACAAGTTCCCTTCTACAGCATCTATCGTCCTCGGTAAGCTGGGCTTGAAGAATGCTTTTGCATTTGACTTCTCTGCAGCTTGCTGTGGATTCTTGTATACCCTTGATGTTGCTGCAAGCATGATTCAGAGTGTAGATACAAGAAGATTATTGTGATTGGTGCTGACAAGATGTCTTCATTGGTAGATTACACAGACCGTGCTACTTGTGTTCTCTTCGGAGATGGAGCAGGTGCGGTTTTGGTGGAGGCAACTGAAGAGGAGAACGTTGGTGTTCAGAACTCATACCTTCGTACAGATGGACAAGGTTTGCCTTTCCTTCACATGAAGCTGGTGGTTCTGTTTGCCCTCCATCACATTTTACAGTTGATCATCGCCTGCACTATCTTTATCAGGAAGGTCGTACTGTATTCCGTTACGCAGTAACAGATATGAGCAACGACGTGATGAAGATCATGGAAATGAACAATCTGAAGGCTGATGATGTGAACTGGGTAATTCCTCACGAGGCTAATCTCCGTATTATCGAGGCAGTAACCAAGCGTGCTGGAATTCCACTTGATAAGGTGGTTGTAAACATCGATCATTATGGAAATACTAGTGCAGCAACAATCCCATTGGCACTCTGGGATGCTGAAAGCCAATTGAAGAAGGGCGATAACGTCATCTTCACAGCATTTGGTGCAGGATTTGTACATGGCGCTTCTTTCTATAAGTGGGCGTATGATGGCGCTGCTTACGGAAAGTAATCTATAAAAATAGGATAGAATAATAATCTATATAAGGAAACGCATCTTTCTTATTTCTCTATAAATAAGTAAGGATGCGTTTCTTTAGCTTAAAAACAATAGAGCTTAACTTCTTGATAGTAAAATTTTGCTAAATTCAATTTTTTATGCATAAAGCTGGTTTCGTTAATATAGTAGGTAACCCTAATGTGGGAAAAAGTACCTTGATGAATCAATTGGTGGGTGAACGTATTAGTATTGCAACTTTTAAGGCTCAGACAACCCGTCATCGTATCATGGGTATTGTGAATACTGATGATATGCAGATTGTATTTTCTGATACTCCTGGTGTTTTGAAGCCTAATTACAAGATGCAGGAGATGATGCTTGCCTTCTCTGAGAGTGCATTGGCGGATGCAGATGTGCTGCTTTATGTGACTGATGTGATAGAAAACCCTGAAAAGAACATGGAATTCTTGGAAAAGGTTAAGAAAATGCAGATTCCTGTACTCTTGCTCATCAACAAGATTGATCAGAGTGATCCGAAGAAGTTGGGTGATATTGTTGAAAAATGGCACTCTTTGTTGCCTAATGCAGAGATTCTTCCTATCTCAGCGAAGAATAAATTCGGAACGGATATGCTCTTGAAGCGCATTAAGGAACTCTTGCCGGAATCTCCTGCTTTCTTTGATAAGGATCAGTTGACAGACAAGCCTGCCCGTTTCTTCGTTTCAGAGATTATCCGAGAAAAGATTTTGCTCTATTATGATAAGGAAATACCTTATTCTGTAGAGGTAAGAGTGGAGCGATTTAAGGAAGATGAAAAACGTATCCACATTAATGCGGTGATTTATGTTGAACGTGATTCTCAAAAGGGTATCATCATCGGGCACCAGGGTATCGCATTGAAAAAGGTGAATACCGAGAGTCGTAAGGCTTTGGAAAAGTTCTTCGACAAGAAAATCTTCTTGGAGACTTTCGTAAAAGTTGATAAGGATTGGCGCAGCTCTCAGAGAGAACTTGATGCCTTTGGATATAATCCGGAATAATTGATAGTTAAGAGTTAATAGTTTAAAGACGCCCTTTAACTATAAACTATCAACTGTAAACTATCAACTAAAATAACTCCTCCCTGAATGTAATCGAGGGAGTGACTCTCGCCAAAAGAGCGAGGGCCGGAGCAAGGTCAGCTTCGGCAAATTATTAACTTGGATGCAGAGACCACATCCTTGAATACCTCCTAAAAGGAAGGAGGATAATGACTGTTTATGGCAAATTTAGTAGCTATTGTAGGACGCCCTAATGTGGGTAAGTCTACTTTATTTAATCGTTTGACTCAATCACGTCGCGCTATCGTTAGTGATACTGCCGGTACTACTCGTGACCGTCAGTATGGTAAGTGCAGTTGGAATGGTAGAGAATTTTCTGTTGTTGATACCGGTGGTTGGGTTGTAAAATCTGATGATATTTTTGAAGATGCTATCCGCAAGCAGGTGCTTGTTGCTACCGAAGAGGCTGACCTGGTTCTCTTCCTGGTAGACGTTAACACGGGCCTTACTGATTGGGATGAGGACGTGGCGCTTATTTTGCGTCGTGCCAAATTGCCTGTTATCCTTGTTGCTAACAAGTTGATAACAGCGCAGAGTATTATCAGGCTGCTGAGTTCTACAAGTTAGGCTTGGGGGATCCCCAGTGTATCAGTGCAGCTACAGGTGGTGGTACTGGTGATTTGCTTGATATGATTCTGGACAAACTTCAGGACAATCCTGAGGAGGCAATCGAAGAAGATATTCCTCGTTTTGCGGTAGTAGGTCGTCCGAATGCTGGTAAGAGTAGCATTATCAATGCTTTTATCGGTGAGGATCGTAATATCGTGACAGAAATTGCTGGTACTACACGTGATAGTATCTATACCAGATACGATAAGTTTGGTTTCGATTTTTATCTGGTTGATACAGCTGGTATCCGTCGTAAGAACAAGGTAAGCGAAGACTTGGAATTCTATTCTGTGATGCGTTCTATCCGTGCCATCGAGAATAGTGATGTCTGCATCCTGATGCTTGATGCTACCCGTGGTATCGAAACCCAGGATATGAACATCTTCCAGTTGATTCAGAAGAACAACAAGAGTCTGGTGGTTGTAGTAAACAAATGGGATTTGGTTGAGGAGAAGAATCAGAAGGTAATTGATACTTTTGAAAATGCAATCCGTAAGCGTATGGCTCCATTCGTAGACTTTCCTATCATCTTTGCTTCAGCCTTGACTAAGCAGCGTATTTTCCGAGTATTGGAAACAGCCAAGGAAGTTTACCAGAACCGTAAGGCTCATATTGGAACTTCTAAGTTGAATGAGGTGATGTTACCTATTATCGAGGCATATCCTCCACAGAGCATAAAGGGTAAGTATATCAAAATTAAGTATTGCACCCAGTTGCCTAATACAACGATTCCTTCGTTTGTGTTCTATGCAAACTTGCCTCAGTATGTCAAGGAGAACTATCGCCGTTTCCTGGAGAATAAGATTCGTGAGAACTGGTCATTACATGGCTGTCCTATCAACGTCTTCATTCGTCAGAAGTAAATAAATGAAGCGAAGAATGCAGAATCAAAGTGTATAAAAATGAAGAAACTTTTGATTTTTATGATATTCGTGATGGGATTGTTTTTTTCTTCCTGTGGGGAGGAAAAATCTGATCCTGCTATCTTGCAGGTATTGCAGCCAAGGGATATTATGATTTGCTTTTAGAGGCAAGTATAAGGAGTTTGTAGATGGTTACAATCAACCTTATCGGTTGCCAAATGGCTATCAGGATCAATTGCTGATGAATGCCAAAATGTTTGTTGAGCAGCAGCAAGATGAACATAAAGGTATGGTTAAGGTGAATGTTCTGAATGCAAAAGCTGATACAGCGCATCATGTTGCTGATGTTTTTTTGCAAGTGGTGTATGGTGACAGTACTAAAGAACAGATTGTGGTACCTATGGTAGAGGTAAAGGATGCCTGGAAAATGAGATAGTATTTATTTTGTAATAAAAAAGCATCAGCCAGTTTCTGGGCTGATGGCTTTTTTTGAACGATACTGTTTTATTTGTTTTTAGCTTCTTCCAGCTCCACCTCCTTTACTTTGCGGAAGAGATCGGAAGCAAAGACTAAATCGTTGAGTTTCTCGTTTGTTGAGGTCATCACTTCATCTTTGTTGCCTTGCCATTCTTTATGACCTTGGTAGATAAAGCAGATGTTTTCACCAATGCCCATCACCGAATTCATGTCATGGGTGTTGATGATGGTAGTCATATTATAGTCTTTGGTGATGCCTGAAAGCAGTTCATCTATCACAAGTGAGGTCTTTGGATCCAAACCTGAGTTTGGCTCATCGCAGAACAAGTATTTTGGATTCATTACGATGGCACGTGCAATAGCTACTCGTTTCTGCATACCACCCGAGATTTCTCCAGGATATTTCTGCTGAGCCTCTATCAGATTGACGCGGTCAAGGCATTCCTGGCCCGTTTTACGCGTTCCCTGTAATTCATAGTAGAGAACATATCAAGTGGGAACATGACATTCTCAAGTACATTCAAAGAGTCGAACAGGGCTGCGCTTTGGAAAATCATTCCCATCTCGCGGCGCATCAGAACTTTTTCTTTTTTCGACATCTGGGTGAAGTCACGGTCATCGTAGAGAACTTCGCCACTTGTAGGCTGAAGTAATCCTACGAGATTCTTCATGAGTACGGTCTTTCCGGAACCGCTCTGTCCGATTATCAAATTAGTCTTTCCTGTTTCAAAGGTGACGTTTATATTGTCTAATACACCTTGTCGCCAAACGACTTGGTGAGATTTCTAACTTCTATCATAGTTTACGAGAGAATTTGAGTGAGGAAAACATCTGAAAACAGAATCAAAACACTAGAACAGACAACAGCATCGGTTGACGATTTTCCAACCTCAACAGATCCACCTTCTACGGTATAACCGAAATAAGAAGATACGCTGGAAATGATGAATGCAAAGAAAAGGCTCTTGATAATGCTCATCCATACAAACCATTGGTTAAATGAATGCTGCAAGCCGAGTGTCAGATCATCTGGTGGTAGGATATGCCAATATATGCCGTTCCATAGGCGCCGATGATACCCATGCCAGAACTGAAGATAACCAGGAATGGCATGATGGTAACCAAACCGAGAATTTTAGGCAGAATGAGGTAACATGCAGAGTTCACTCCCATGATATCAAGGGCATCAATCTGTTGGGTGACACGCATTGTTCCCAACTCCGAAGCGATATTAGAGCCCACTTTACCTGCGAGAATCAGACACAATGATACTTGATGAGAACTCCAAAAGCATGATTTCTCGAGTGGTGTAACCTGAAACCCATCGTGGCATCCATGGACTCTGAATGTTCAATTTCATCTGGATGCAGATAACTGCTCCAATGAAGAAGGATATCAGTAAAACGATACCAATAGAGTCAATACCCAATTGCGACATCTCCTTGATGTATTGTTTCAAGAACATGCGCATGCGCTCAGGACGGGAAAAAGAACGTCCCATCAATATGAGATATTTACCGAAGGTGGTAAGCCATTTTTCTATTAACATGCTATTATAAAACTGAATTTTGCTGCAAAATTAACCAAAATCCTCTAAAAAACTGCAATATTATGAATAGTTTTTGATTTTATAAGCGATATTTCCTTTATTTTTAGTATTTTTGCAGCCAAATTAGCTAATTATGGACGAAATTAACAATAACGAACAGCAAAATCAGAATTCTCTGGTTTTGCGAACAGAGGGATTGGTGAAGCGCTATGGTAAACGAACGGTTGCCAATGGAGTTTCTATCAATGTGAAGCAAGGAGAAATTGTGGGATTACTGGGACCTAATGGTGCTGGTAAGACAACTTCTTTCTATATGACAACTGGACTTGTTGTGCCTAATGAGGGACATGTCTTTCTGGGAGATCAGGAAATTACTGATTTTCCTGTATACAAACGTGCCCGTGCGGGAATCGGATACCTGCCTCAGGAGGCCAGTGTTTTCCGCAAGATGAGTGTTGAGGACAATATACTTTCAGTCTTGGAAATGACAGGAAAACCACGTAGTTATCAGTTGCAGAAGTTAGAGAGTCTTATTAGCGAGTTTCGTCTTAATAAGGTTCGCAAGAACAAGGGTGACCAGCTTTCCGGAGGTGAGCGTCGCCGTACAGAGATAGCCCGTTGCCTGGCTATAGACCCTAAGTTTATCATGCTCGATGAGCCATTTGCTGGTGTTGACCCTATTGCGGTAGAAGATATTCAGCATATTGTATGGCAGTTGAAGTATCGCAATATCGGTATTTTGATTACCGACCATAATGTACAGGAGACTCTGACCATTACAGACAGAGCCTATCTGCTGTTCGAAGGTAAAATCCTTTTTCAGGGCAAACCTGAGGAATTGGCAGAGAATAAGATTGTGCGCGAAAAGTATCTGAGTAACAGTTTTGTGCTCAGAAAGAAGGACTTTCAGCTCATAGATGAGCAAAAAAGAGCCAAAGAAGCAGCGACTGATGGTTAAAAAATCATTTTTTTCTCTTATATATTAGGTATATCCATTAAAAATGTGTAATTTTGCAAGCCAATTGCGGTTATACACGAAAACTGTAGAATTAAAGAAAATATTAACAATAATAAAATAACAAATATCAAGATGAAAATTTCATTTGAAAATCCTGACAAGATTAATGGTCTTTTGACCCTCGTTGTCGAAGAGGAAGATTACAAGAATGATGTCGAGAAGACATTGAAAGATTATCGTAAAAAGGCTAATGTTCCAGGTTTCCGTCCTGGTCAGGCTCCTATGGGTATGATTAAGCGTCAGTTCGGTCCATCTGTAAAAATGGAAGCTATCAACAAGCTCGTTGGTCAGCAGATTTACAAGTATGTACAGGACAACAATATCCAGATGCTCGGTGAGCCTCTCCCATCAGAGAAGCAGGAGCCAGCTGACTTGGAGAATGGTACTTCTTTCACATTTATGTTTGATATCGCTGTTGCTCCAGAGTTCAAGGTAACTCTCAATGGTCGCGACAAGGTTGATTATTATAACATCACAGTTGATGATAAGATTCTCGATCAGCAGATTGATATGTACGCTCAGCGTGCAGGTAGCTATGAGAAGGCTGAGAAGTACGAGGAGAATGACCTTTTGAAGGGTGACTTGCGTGAGCTTGATGAAAATGGCAATACCAAGGAAGGTGGTATCACTGTAGAGGGAGCTATCCTGATGCCTAGCTACATCAAGGTTGACGAGCAGAAGAATCTCTTTAACGATGCTAAGCTCGGTGATGTAATCACATTCAACCCTAAGAAGGCTTATCCAGAGAACGATACTGAGGTTTCTTCACTCCTGAAGATTGAGCGTGAAGCTGTTAAGGACTTGGAGTCAGAGTTCAGCTTCCAGATTACAGAAATCCAGCGTTTCAAGAAGCATGAAATCAACGAAGAGCTCTTTAAGCAGGTTCTCGGTGAGGATACTGACGTGAAGGACGAGGCTGCTTTCCGTGCTAAGATTGCAGAGGGCTTGAAGGCACAGCTCGTTAACGACTCAGATTATAAGTTCATTCTCGACGTTCGCGAGCACTGCGAGAAGAAGGTAGGTGAATTGCAGTTCCCAGATGCACTCTTGAAGCGTATCATGTTGGCTAACAACAAGGATAAGGGCGAGGAGTTCGTAGAGAAGAACTATGCTGAGAGCATCAAGGAGTTGACATGGCATCTTATCAAGGAGCAGCTTATCAAGGCTCAGGATATCAAGGTTGATGACAATGACCTGATGGAGACAGCTAAGGAGGCAGCTCGTGCTCAGTTTGCTCAGTATGGTATGAACAACATTCCTGAGGAGTACATTGAGAACTATGCTAAGGAAATCCTCAAGAAGGGTGACGCTACAGATGCACTTGTAGATCGCTCTATCGACCGTAAGTTGGCTGCAGCTCTGAAAACAGCTGTAAAACTCAACGAAAAGGAGATTTCTGTAGAAGATTTCAACAAGATGATGCAGGAATAACATTTTTTTGAAAAAAAACTTCAAATAAATACGAGGTTATCGACTTTTTTTATTATCTTTGTTCCACCGAACGAGAAATAAGGGTCGATAACCTCTTTTTCGTATGGTTTAAGACGTAAAATACTATATAGATATGAACGATTTTAGAAAATATGCAACCAAGCATCTTGGTATGAATGGTATGGTGCTTGATGATGTTATTAAGGCACAGGCTCAGTATATGAACCCTTACATCTTGGAGGAGCGTCAGCTGAACGTTACTCAGATGGATGTATTCTCTCGCTTAATGATGGACCGTATCATCTTCCTGGGTACACAGATTGATGACTACACCGCAAATACATTGCAGGCGCAATTGCTGTATCTGGATTCTGTAGATAGTGGCAAAGATATTTCTATCTATTTGAATAGTCCTGGTGGTAGCGTTACTGCCGGTTTGGGTATTTATGATACCATGCAGTTTATCTCTAGCGATGTAGCTACTATCTGTACAGGTATGGCTGCTTCTATGGCTGCCGTGCTGCTTGTTTCTGGTCAGGAGGGTAAGCGTTCAGCTTTGCCTCATAGCCGTGTCATGATTCACCAGCCATTAGGTGGCGTTCAGGGTCAGGCTTCTGATATTGAGATTGAGGCTCGCGAAATCTTGAAGATGAAAAAGGAATTGTATACTATCATTTCTGACCATTCTCATACTCCTTATGATAAGGTTTATGCTGATAGCGACCGTAACTATTGGATGACAGCTGAAGAAGCCAAGTATATGGAATGATAGATAATGTGTTGGTTCGTAAATAACGAATTGTTTTAAGTAAATATGCGTATATATAATAAGGTGCGCAAGAAGAGATAATAATTATAATATGCCAAAGAAGTATGTAGCTTCTGTGGAAGATCAGAAAATGAAGTCAGATTACTCATCACGGGTATCAATGGCTTCATTTGCGAAGATTGTGCTAAGCAGGCTTATGAAATTATACAGTCTACAGGGGTATTGGCTCCTAAAGCTGGGGAGGGTAAGTTTGTTCTCAAAGAGGTGCCAAAGCCTGTAGAGATCAAAAAATACCTGGATGAATATATCATCGGTCAGGATCAGGCTAAGCGCAATTTGGCTGTCGCTGTATATAACCACTACAAGCGTTTGCAGCAGCCAAAGGATGAAGATGGTGTAGAAATCGAAAAGAGTAATATCATCATGGTTGGTAGTACCGGTACAGGTAAAACCTTGTTGGCGCGTACAATAGCTAAGATGTTGGATGTTCCTTTCACCATTGTTGATGCCACTGTATTTACTGAAGCAGGTTATGTGGGTGAAGACGTTGAAAGCATCTTGTCGCGTCTGTTGCAGGTTGCTGATTATGATGTGGCTGCAGCAGAAAGGGGCATTGTGTTCATTGATGAGATTGATAAGATAGCCCGCAAGAGCGATAATCCTTCTATCACGCGTGATGTGAGTGGCGAAGGTGTACAGCAGGGATTGTTGAAACTCTTGGAAGGTACCATGGTTAATGTTCCGCCTAAGGGTGGACGCAAGCATCCTGATCAGGATTATATCCATGTAGATACCAAGAATATCCTGTTTATCTGTGGTGGTGCTTTTGATGGTATTGAGCGTAAAATAGCTCAGCGTATGAATACGCACGTAGTAGGCTATAATTCGGTTCAGAATGTAGCTAAGATAGATAAGAAGGATTTGATGCAGTATATCCTTCCACAGGATTTGAAGTCTTTTGGCTTGATACCTGAAATTATCGGCCGTTTGCCTGTGCTTACTTATCTCAATCCGTTGGATAGGGAGGCTTTGCGCAAAATCTTGGTTGAACCTAAGAATTCAATTGTCAAGCAGTATCAGAAATTGTTTGAGATGGATGGCATCAAGTTGAAGTTTGATGAGGAAGCACTCGATTATATCGTAGATAAGGCGGTAGAGTATAAATTGGGTGCTCGCGGACTTCGTTCAATTGTTGAAGCTGTGATGATGGATGCTATGTTTGAGATTCCATCAGAGAAGGTTAAATCATTCACTGTTACGCTGGAGTATGCCAAGCAGCAGTTGGATAAATCTCATCTCGGACAGTTGGAAACAGCATAAATCAGTTGGGCTTTTCGCCCAATTGAATGCTATTTAATCGTATATATAGACATATATAATATAATAATAGGTGGATATGACAGAACAGGTTAATCTTACAGGACAGTTGAAGCATTATTTCGGCTTCGATTCGTTTAAGGGTGATCAAGAGGCAATCATCAGAAATTTGATGAGTGGCAATGATACTTTTGTATTGATGCCTACAGGTGGCGGTAAGAGTTTGTGTTACCAGTTGCCTTCGCTCATTATGGAGGGCACAGCTATTGTGATTTCTCCTCTGATTGCTTTGATGAAGAACCAGGTAGATGTTATTAATGGTTTGAGTGAAAGTGATGGCGTGGCTCATTATCTCAATTCATCATTGAATAAGTCGGCTATTGAGAAGGTGAAGAATGATATTCTCAATGGTACGACCAAACTCCTGTATGTTGCACCTGAATCTTTGACGAAAGAAGATAATGTTGAGTTCCTTAAAACAGTAAAGATTTCGTTCTATGCCATTGATGAGGCTCACTGTATCTCTGAGTGGGGACACGATTTCAGACCAGAGTATCGTCGTATTCGCCCTATTATTAACGAAATAGGTGTTGCACCTGTGATAGCGCTTACAGCTACTGCAACAGATAAGGTACGTACTGATATCAAGAAAAACTTAGGCATCATGGATGCCAAAGAATTCAAGAGTTCTTTTAACCGCCCTAACTTGTATTATGAGGTGCGCCCGAAGAACAAGGATATCGATCGTCAGATCATCATGTTTATTCGTCAACACAAAGGAAAGAGTGGTATTATCTATTGTCTCTCCCGTAAGAAAGTAGAGGAATTGGCAGAGGTATTGAAAGCCAATGAAATCAAAGCAGCTCCTTATCATGCCGGTCTTGATTCGGCTACCCGTTCTCAAACCCAGGATGATTTTCTGATGGAGCGTATTGATGTCATTGTTGCTACTATCGCCTTCGGAATGGGTATCGATAAACCTGATGTCCGTTTTGTTATTCATTATGATATACCCAAGAGCTTGGAAGGTTATTATCAGGAAACGGGTAGAGCTGGCCGTGATGGCGGTGAGGGCATCTGTATCGCCTTTTATGCCCGTAAAGACCTCAGAAAACTGGAGAAGTTTATGGAGAACAAACCTGTAGCAGAACAGGATATCGGCAGACAGTTGTTGCAGGAAACGGCTGCCTATGCAGAATCGTCAGTCTGTCGCAGAAAAATGTTGCTTCATTATTTTGGTGAGGAATATCATGAAGAAAACTGCCATAACTGCGACAACTGCCTGCATCCTACAGAAAAATTCGAGGCTAAGGATGCGCTGCTCGTTGTTTTGGAGTCTGTTGCTGCGGTGAAGGAGAATTTCCGCCAGGAATATATCATCGATTTTGTTAAGGGACGTGCTACTGATGATATCGTTTCTCACAAGCATGATGAACTGGAGGAGTTTGGAGCAGGAGAAGATATGGATGCTAAAGTTTGGAATCCTGTTATCCGTCAGGCGTTGATAGCCGGTTATCTCAAGAAAGATGTAGAGAATTATGGCCTTTTGAAGTTGACAGCTGCGGGTAAGCGTTTCATTAAGAATCCTGAATCATTCATGGTCGTTGCCGATAAGGAATTCTCTGATGATTTTGATGGAGCGCCTCTGAGCGAGCATAATACAGGTGCTTTGGATCAGACACTTTTCTCCATGTTGAAAGACTTGCGTAAGACAGTAGCAAAGAAGCATAAATTGCCGCCTTATGTTATTTTCCAGGATATTTCTCTGGAACAGATGGCAACGATGTATCCTGTAGATATGCAGGAATTGCAGAACATACAGGGAGTTGGAGCCGGTAAGGCAAAGAGGTATGGTAAGGAGTTCTGTAAATTGATCAATCAGTATTGTGAAGAGAATCTGATAGAGCGTCCTGAGGAATTACGTGTCAGGACAGTTGCCAAGAAATCAGTCTTGAAGGTAAGCATCATTCAGAGCATAGACCGCCAGATAGATCTTGATGATTTGGCAGAAGCAAAAGGTTTGGATTTCTCAGAATTGCTTGACGAAATAGAGGCAATCGTTTACAGCGGTACCAAGCTGAATATCGATTATTTCATAGAGGAAGTTGTGGATGATGACCATGTAGATGACATCTACGATTACTTCATGGAGAGCGATACTGATGATTTGAATGCGGCTCAAGATGAATTGGGTGAAGACTACAATGAAGACGAAATTCGACTCGTCAGAATCAAGTTTTTGTCCGAACAAGCCAACTAATCACGTTAAATAGCATTAATAAGGTAAGATTTTCGTGAAAAGCGAACTCTATCTGAGAAATTATTGCTAAATTTGCACGCAATAAATTTTTAAAGGTTACAATATGTCATCATTTGTTGCAGATAAAATTGTAATGGACGGTCTCACTTACGACGACGTCCTTCTTATCCCTGCGTATTCAGAGGTACTACCAAAACAGGTAGAGTTGAAAACCAAGTTCTCTCGTAACATCGAGTTGAACGTTCCATTCGTTACAGCAGCGATGGACACCGTTACCGAGGCTTCAATGGCGATAGCTATCGCTCGTGAAGGTGGTATCGGTGTAATTCACAAGAACATGACCATTGAGGAGCAAGCTCGTCAGGTTGCTATTGTGAAGCGTGCTGAGAATGGTATGATTTATGACCCTGTCACCATCCGTCGTGGCAGTACAGTGAAGGATGCTCTTGATATGATGCATGATTATCATATCGGTGGTATTCCTGTGGTAGATGATGAAAATCATCTTGTAGGTATTGTTACCAACCGTGATCTTCGTTTTGAGCGCCACATGGACAAGAAGATTGATGAGGTAATGACTAGCGAGAATTTGGTTACCACTCACATCCAGACCGACTTGGTTGCTGCTGCTGCCATCCTGCAGGAGAATAAGATTGAGAAACTCCCTGTAGTTGACAACGAGAATCACCTGGTAGGTTTGATTACTTACAAGGACATCACAAAGGCTAAGGACAAACCTATGGCTTGCAAGGATGCCAAGGGACGTCTTCGTGTGGCTGCCGGTGTGGGTGTTACTGTAGATACATTGGATCGTGCCAAGGCTTTGGTTGAGGCTGGTGCTGATGCTATCGTTATCGATACTGCTCATGGTCACTCTAAGGTGTAATTGAGAAACTCAAGCAAGTTAAGGCTGCCTTCCCACAGGTAGATGTTGTGGTAGGTAATGTGGCTACTGGTGAGGCTGCCAAGTATTTGGTAGAGAATGGTGCTGATGGTGTTAAGGTAGGTATCGGTCCTGGTTCTATCTGTACTACTCGTGTGGTTGCCGGTGTTGGTGTTCCACAGTTGAGTGCTGTTTATGATGTATATTCTGCTCTTAAGGGTACTGGTGTGCCTTTGATAGCTGATGGCGGTCTTCGTTACTCAGGTGATGTTGTGAAGGCTTTGGCTGCCGGTGGTAGCTGCGTCATGATCGGTTCTTTGGTTGCTGGTACCGAGGAGAGTCCTGGTGATACCATTATCTTCAATGCCGTAAGTTTAAGAGCTATCGTGGTATGGGTTCTTTGGAGGCTATGGAACAGAAGAATGGTTCTAAGGACCGTTACTTCCAGGGTGATACCAAGGATGTCAAGAAATTGGTTCCAGAGGGTATCGCTGGTCGTGTGCCTTACAAGGGAACTGTCCAGGAGGTCATCTACCAGCTGATTGGTGGTTTGCGTTCTGGTATGGGATATTGTGGTGCTGCTACCATCGAGAACTTGCACAATGCCAAGTTCGCTCGTATCACAAATGCAGGTGTGTTGGAGAGTCATCCACATGATATCACTATCACTAGTGAGGCTCCTAACTATAGCCGTCCTGAATAATATAATTAGGAAATATGAAGTTTTATGCACTTATAGCGGCAATGCTCCTTTCGGGGAGCATTGCTTTTGCTCATACTGACCCGATTGTTATGATTATTGATGGTCAATCTGTCAAGAAGTCGGAATTTGAGTACTTTTATCAGAAAAATCATTTGGGAAATACGGTTGATTCTAAAAGTATCAAGGTGTTTACCGATGGCTTTGTTGATTATAAGCTTAAAGTGCAAGCTGCTAAGGATGCTCATCTCGATACTTTGCCTAATATCAGGCGTGTGTTGAAACGATATGATGATGTCGAGTCATGCGAGTTGATGCCCGATAAAGGCAGTGTTCATGTTGCACATATCCTCTTGAGATTGGGACAGAAAGCATCTTACCAGGAACAGGAGGTAGTGGAAAGAAGAATTGATTCTATTTATCAGGCTCTTTGCAAAGGTGCAGATTTTGCAGACCTGGCAAAAAAGTGTTCTGATGATAAAGGGTCTGCGGTCAATGGGGGGACTTTGGCATGGTTTACAAAAGGTCAGACTGTGCAGGCTTTTGAAAAAGTAGCTTTCTCTCTGCGAAAGGGTGAGATTAGTAGACCGTTTATGTCTGAGTTTGGTTATCATATCGTCAAGTTGCTGGATAAACATGATGATGGTAATCAGAAAAAATATGTTGCTGATGCTAAGGTAGAAAATTGGCAGGGAACCTACCAGCAGCAGGAGGAAGTAGAAAACCTTTTGCTGAATGAAATCTGCCAGCGTAATATTTGGGATAAGGCTGCTGCTGATAAAAAAGGTCTGGCTGCCTTCTATGCCAAGAATAAGAAAAAATACAAATGGGAAATGAAGCGCCTGAAGAAGATGAAGGTTAATCTGCCCCGGAATGGCGAATACCCGGATGTGGTACTTGCTGACTATCAAGACTCGTTAGAGAAACAATGGGTCGCACAATTGAAGAAGAAATATAAAGTGGTGGTTTTCCATAGCATGTTGACCACTCTCAATATACATTAATATATTATAGAAACAATACATGAATACTGGATATAAAATGACAATGGCATTTATAGCCCTGCTGATGATAGTAGGAATAAGTGCTAGTGCAACAAGAGCAAGCCGTAGTGCTTTGGCTCATGAGGCTGATTCTGCAAATATCAAGCAACAAGCTGCTACCGATTCTCAGAAAATCAATGAGGGTAGTGTGGTTGATGAAGTAATTTGGGTTGTCGGCGATGAGGCTATCCTGAAGTCAGACGTCGAGGTAACCCGTTTGCAGGCTGAGGCTGAAGGTATTAAATATACTGGTGACCCAGACTGTTCTATTCCTGAGCAGATTGCCGTTCAGAAACTGTTTCTCCATCAGGCAGCTATCGATAGTATCGAAGTATCTGAGTCAGAAGTCATGAATGGTATCGACGAACAGATCAACAGTTGGGTTTCCATGATTGGTTCTCGTGAAAAACTGGAGGAGTATCGCAAGCAAAGTATCACCCAGATGCGCCAGCAGATGCATGATGATTTCAAAAACCAACAGCTGATTCAGAAGATGAAGCAGGAACTGGTGAAGGATATCAAGGTGTCTCCAGCTCAGGTACGTAAATACTTTAAGGATTTACCTGCCGACAGTATCCCTTTTGTTCCTACAGAGGTAGAGGTTGAGATTCTTACCATGCAGCCACGTATTCCTCTTGAGGAGATTAACCGTGTGAAAAATCAGTTGCGTGAGTTTACTGACCGTGTGAATAAGGGTGAGACTTCTTTTGCTACTTTGGCTCGTCTTTATTCTGAGGATCCGGGTTCAGCCGTATGGGTGGCGAGATGGATTATATCGGTAGAGGTATGTTGGATCCTGCGTTTGCAAATGTAGCATTCAATCTTACCGATCCTAAGAAAATCTCAAAGATTGTTGAGTCTGAGTTTGGTTATCATATCATCCAGTTGATTGATAAGCGTGGTGATAAGATTAAGTGTCGCCATATCCTGCTCAAGCCTCAGGTTTCTCAAGATGCTATTGATAAGTCTATCGGCCGTCTGGATTCTATCGGTAATGATATCCGTGCCGCTAAGTTTACCTTTGAGCAGGCTGTTGAAGCATTGTCTGATGATAAGGATACCCGCAACAACAAGGGTTTGATGGCCAATGTTACTCCTGACCAGTCAAGAACTTCCCGCTTCCAGATGAAGGATCTGCCTACCGAGGTTGCCCGTATGGTAGATACAATGAAGGTAGGTGAGGTCTCTGCACCTTTCACGATGGTGAATTCCAAGGGTAAAACCACTTGTGCTTTGGTAAAACTGGTAAGCCGTGTTGACGGACATAGAGCTACTATTACCGAAGATTTTCAGGTGATGAAGGATGTGGTGTTGGCTAAGGAGCGTGCCCAGACCTTGCACGATTGGGTAGTCAATAAAATCAAGCAGACTTATGTTCGTATGAACGATCGCTATAAGGATTGTAAGTTTGAATATCAAGGTTGGATTAAATGATAAATAAAAGATTAAATAATCATATCAGAGGGCATAGAATCATATCGGTTATGGTTCTATGCTGTTTGGGTTTTGTCTGATGCAAGCCATGCAGGCTCCAAAGAAGCATGCCAGAAAACGCCCTCATGGTGACCGCGTATATCTTTTGCATGCAGATGAATTGTACTATGATATGTTCGGTAATAATCCTGATGCCCAAATATTGAAAGGTAAGGTCTCTTTCTTGCATCAGGGTAGTCATCTTACCTGTGACAGCGCGTATTTCTATCAGGCTTCTAATTCCGTGAAAGCTTTCGGACATGTTCATTACCGGCAGGGAGACACCTTGTCACTCACTTGTGATAGAGCAGAGTATGATGGGCAGATGCAGATGATGAGAGCACGCAAGAATGTGGTCTTACATCATCGTCGGCAGACTTTGCGTACTGATAGCTTGGATTTCGACCGCTTGTATAATATGGCAAACTTCTTTGACGGCGGAACGCTGATTGATGGTAAGGATAAGCTGGTTGCCGATTGGGGTGAGTATCATACCGAAACGCGTGAGGCTAAGTTTGTTTATAATGTCAAGTTGCGCAGCGGCAAGGATGTTGTTACCACCGATACTTTGTATTACGATGTCCGTAAGTCAAAGGCTCACATGTAGGACCTTCTAAGATTGTTTCCGGTGCAAGTGTTGTCAAGACAGAAGACGGATATTATGATACCAAGACCGATAGAGCACAGCTTTACGGCCGCTCTACGGTTATAGATAAAGACAAGACACTTACGGGTGATACGCTCTATTATGTAAAGGATGGAGAGAGTACCGGATATGGCAATGTGGTTTATGTAGATAAGAAGAGCAAGAATTCCCTTACTTGCAATTATCTGCGTTACAACGAAAAAACCGGTAATGGCTTTGCTACCCGCAATCCTGTAGCGATCGACTATTCGCAGAAAGATACCCTTTGGTTCATTCTGATACCATGCGTATCAATACCTTCCATATCAATACCGATTCGGTATACCGTAAGGTGCATGCTTATCCTAAGGTCCGTGCCTATCGCCTGGATATGCAGGCCATCTGCGATTCCCTGGTTTTCAATTCTCAGGATTCCTGCATGACCATGTATAAGGATCCTATCGTCTGGAATGGAAACCGTCAGTTGCTGGGCGAGAAGATTCTGGTCTTCATGAACGACTCTACCGTTCGTTTTGCCCATGTCATCGGACAGGCGCTGTCTGTAGAGCAGATGCCGGATAGTGTTCATTTCAATCAGATCAGTTCTTCTGAGATGAAATCTTACTTTGAAAAAGGTGAGATTAAACAAGGAGAGTCTATCGGTAATGTGCAGACCATCTATTATATGACGGATGATAAGGACAGTTCGCTCATTGGCTTGAATTATCTGGAGACCGATACCATGCGCATGTATATGGGACCGGGCAGGAAGATGGAGAAAATCTGGACCAATAAGTTTACGTCTACCATGTATCCTATGACGCAGATTCCGCCGGCAAAATATAAACTTAACAATTTTGCCTGGTTCGAGGATTTGCGTCCTAAAGATAAGAATGATATCTTTGTATGGCGTGGTAAATCCAAGGGCTCCGAACTCAAGAACATTAAGCGTCATGAAGCTCCACTTCAGAAACTGACTGACTGATTATAATGAAGCATCATTTTCTTATATGATTAATATTTAGAGATGAGTGATATTATTCAACTTTTACCCGATTCTGTTGCCAATCAGATAGCAGCAGGTGAGGTTATACAGCGTCCGGCTTCAGTTATCAAGGAGCTGGTCGAAAATGCAGTCGATGCGGGTGCCAGGAATATCCATGTCACAGTTACCGATGCTGGCCGTACCAACATCCAGGTGATAGATGATGGAAAAGGTATGTCTGAAACAGATGCTCGTTTGGCTTTCGAACGTCATTCTACTTCCAAAATCCGTAAGGCTGATGATTTGTTTGCACTTCGCACCATGGGCTTCCGTGGCGAAGCTTTGGCGTCAATAGCTGCTGTGGCTCAGGTTGAACTGAAGTCAAGACAGGCTACCGACGAGATAGGAACCCTGATACAGATTTCTGGTTCCCGATATGAGAAACAGGAGCCATGCTCCTGTGCTGTGGGAAGTATCTTCTCTGTCAGCAATATCTTTTATAATGTACCCGCGCGAAGAAAGTTCCTGAAGTCCAATTCTACAGAGTTGAACAATATTCTGACGGCTTTCGAGCGGATTGCATTGGTAAATCCTCAAATCACCTTTACTTTACATAGCAATGGTACCGAAGTATTCAATTTGCGTGCCGCTAATTTGCGTCAGCGCATTCTCGATGTCTTCGGCAAGCGTTTCAATCAGGAACTCCTGCCGGTAAATGTAGAAACCACTATGTGTAAGGTGTCTGGATTTGTGGGCAAACCGGAATCTGCCAGAAAGAAAGGTGTGCATCAGTTCTTCTTTGTCAACGGGAGATACATGAAACATCCTTATTTCAATAAGGCTGTGATGGCTGCTTATGACCGTCTGGTTCCTCAGGGTGAACAAGTGCCTTACTTCCTGTATTTTGATGTAGATCCGAAGGATATTGATGTGAATATACATCCTACGAAGACTGAAATCAAATTCGAGAATGAGCAGGCTATCTGGCAAATTCTCTCGGCTTCGGTCAAGGAGTCCATCGGTATGTTCAATGATGTACCTACCATTGATTTCGATACCGAGGATAAACCGGACATCCCTGTTTATAATCCAGAGATGAGCACTGCTGCTGCACCGAAGATCAGTTTGAATCCTGGTTATAATCCGTTCAAGTCTTCCTCTTCCACTGGAGCAGTCCCTATGGGAGCCAGTTTCTCTGTTCCTAAGTCGAAACCTCAGGTGGATGAAAAATGGGAACAGCTTTATGAAGGACTCAAAGATCAGGATGATGTGCAGGGGATGGAACAGACCATGGTGTTTTCCGATGATTCTAGTCAGAATAATACGCCAGACAGTATCATTGCAGAGAAATCGCCAGCCCATTATCAGTATAAAGGTAAGTATATCATGACTGCGGTAAAATCGGGATTGATGATTATCGACCAGCATCGTGCCCATGTGCGTGTCTTGTTCGAACAGTATTTGCGCCAGTTGGCTGACCGGACCTTTCATTCACAGAAAGTCCTCTTTCCTGAGGTTGTGCAGTTCCCGATGTCTGAGAAGGTAATCTTTGAAAAGATCCTGCCTGAAATGGAATCGATGGGCTTTGAACTGGAAGATCTTGGAGGTGGAAGCTATGCCGTTAATTCAGTTCCTGGCGGACTTGAAGGATTGAATCCTCTTAAACTGGTACAGGACATGGTTTCTTCTGCAGTAGAAAAGGGCGTATCAGCCATTGATGAAATCAATCAGACTTTGGCTTTGAGTCTGGCTCGCCAGGCTGCAATACCTCAGGGGCAGATATTGAGTAATGAAGAGATGGAGGGGCTGGTGAATGATCTTTTTGCCTGCCAGAATGTCAATTATACGCCAGACGGAAAGTCGGTACTTTGTATCCTCCGTCAGCAGGAAATTGAGCATCTTTTAGGTTAAAAGCAGGGAAAAATCCCGTTTTTCTTAAAAAAGTTAACGAAAAATGCTATTTTTTTTAGAAAATGAAGGTTATTTCAAAAAATAGTATTATCTTTGCTCCGTCATTCAGAAGGTATATATATATAATAATTGATTTTTAAATTATAAAGTTATGAAAAAGTTATTAGCAGTGCTAGCATTGGCTAGCGTAACAATGAGCAGTATGGCTCAGGATGCAGCAACTACTGAGAAGTATAGCGTAGCAACAAATTCTTTCTGGAGCAATTGGTTTGTTCAGGCAAACGTTGCTGGTTCTGCATTCTGGGGCAACCAGGAAGAGGGCAATGGTTTCTCTAAGAGCCCACTCAAGGGTTTCAGAAACAATCTCGGTTTCTCTGTTGCTGTAGGTAAGTGGTTCACACCAGGTCTCGGTCTCCGTACTAAGTTCAATGGTGCATGGGGCCGCACTGTTGTTTCAGAGGATAAGTCAACAAATGCAAATAAGTATTGGACTTTGAATGAGCAGGTTTTGTTCAACCTCAGCAATATGTTCTGCGGTTACAACGAGGCTCGTGTTTGGGATTGCATCCCTTACGCAGGTGTTGGTATTAACCGTAACATGAGCGCTAACTGCTATGCTCCTGTAGCTGGTGTTGGTATCTTGAACGAGTTCAAGATTAATAACAAGTGGCTGTCAACCTCGATGTAAACTATACAGTAGGTGCTAACGACTATGATGGGTACACAGGTGTATTGCCAGGTGCTAAGCCTAGCACATCTCACTCAATCGACAAGGTGCTTGCAAGACACGACCGTTCTTTGAATGTTGAGGTCGGTGTTACATACAACTTGGGTAAGGCTACTTGGAACAAGGTTCCAGATGTTGACGCTATCAACGCTCTTCATCAGTCAGAACTCGACGCTCTCAATGCTAAGTTGAACGATGCTAATGCAGAGAACGACCGTTTGAAGAATCTCTTGAACAACCAGAAGCCTGTAGAGGAAAAGGCAGTTAAGGAGTATGTTGCTACTCCAGTTTCTGTATTCTTCAACATCGGCAAGTCTAAGGTTGCTTCTAAGAAGGACCTCGTAAACGTACAGGCTCTCGCTCAGTATGCTAAGGACAACAACGCTAAGTTGGTAGTTAACGGTTATGCTGACAGCGCTACAGGTTCTGCAGCTATCAACCAGAAGATTTCTAAGGCTCGTGCTGAGAAGGTAGCTAACGAGCTCGTTAAGTTGGGCGTTGCTAAGGAGAACATCATTGTAAAGGCTAATGGTGGTGTTAAGGATTTGACTCCTGCTTCTTACAACCGTCGTGCAACTGTTCAGGTTGGTGAGTAATTATACAGTATATATAATATAAGGTATAAAAATAGAATAGGGCATTCTTCCTCGTGAAGAATGCCTTTTTTGCTTCTTTGAATTTCTTAAAAAGAACTTTTCTTTCTCAATAAGTACCTTTTGGGGTTGAAAGAGGGTTTGCAGTCCCATCGTGAGTGCTTTCTCTTGGTTGGCTGTTTTTGGCAATTGAAATGCAAAAACTGACCGTTTTTACCCTGAAAATTGAGGGAAAACACTAGAAAATGCACTTTTTTGAAGAAAAAACGAAAAAAGTTGCTGAAAAATTTGGTGGAACCAAAAAATAGTCGTACCTTTGCAACCGCTTACGAAAAGTAAGGGCGCTTAGCTCAGCTGGTTTAGAGCATCTGCCTTACAAGCAGAGGGTCGGCGGTTCGAATCCGTCAGCGCCCACGGGGGTGTTCCCTGTGATTCACTTTTGTGGTTGCAGGGACTTTTTTAAAGGGCGTTTAGCTCAGCTGGTTTAGAGCATCTGCCTTACAAGCAGAGGGTCGGCGGTTCGAATCCGTCAACGCCCACAATGGTGAAGGTCTTTCAACAAATGTTGAGAGACCTTTTTTTATGCTTTTAAATTATTTTATCACTATTTTCTCTGTTTTCTCACGATAATTCATTAATTTTGCACCCTATATATAATACGTATTGTTATGAATTTAGATTTATTGACTGCCATATCACCAATTGATGGTCGTTATAGGGGAAAAACAGAGCAACTCGCTAACTACTTTTCAGAGTATGCTCTCATTCGTTATCGTGTACGCGTAGAGATTGAATACTTCATCACTCTATGCGAGTTACCTTTGCCACAGCTTGCTTCTTTCGACAAGTCGCTGTTCGAACGTCTGCGTGACATTTATCGTAATTTTGACGAAAATGAAGCACAGCGCGTAAAAGACATCGAGAAGATTACCAATCACGATGTAAAGGCTGTAGAGTATTTTATCAAGGAAGAATTTGATAAAATCGGTGGCCTGGATGCTTACAAGGAGTTTATCCATTTTGGTTTGACATCTCAGGATATCAACAACACAAGTGTGCCTCTCTCTGTAAAGGAGGCTTTGGAAGAGTGCTTCAATCCACAGGTAGAAGAGCTGATTGCACAGCTCCAGACTTATGCTGATGAGTGGAAGGATGTGCCTATGCTGGCTAAGACTCACGGACAGCCTGCTTCACCTACCGCCTGGGCAAGGAAATCATGGTTTATGTTTACCGTCTTACCGAGCAGCTTAATTCGCTCAAGGCTTGCAAGATTACAGCTAAGTTCGGTGGTGCTACCGGTAACTACAATGCTCACCATGTAGCTTATCCACAGTATGACTGGAAAGCATTCGGTAACAGGTTTGTCAGCGAAAAACTCGGTTTGGAACGCGAGCAGTATACCACACAGATCAGTAACTATGACTACCTTGGCGCTATCTTTGACGCCATCCGTCGTATCAACACCATTATCATCGACTTAGACCGTGACTTCTGGATGTATATCTCTATGGATTACTTCAAGCAGAAGATCAAGGCAGGTGAGGTAGGCTCAAGTGCGATGCCTCACAAGGTGAACCCTATCGATTATGAGAACAGTGAAGGTAACCTGGGCATAGCCAATGCCATTCTTCAGTTCCTGGCACAGAAACTTCCGGTTAGCCGCTTGCAGCGCGACCTTACTGACAGTACCGTACTCCGTAACATCGGTGTGCCTCTCGGTCATAGCGTCATTGCTATCCAGAGTACATTGAAGGGCTTGCGTAACTGATTCTTCACGAGGAGAAACTGCAGGAAGATTTGAATAATACATGGGCAGTTGTAGCTGAGGCTATCCAGACAATCCTTCGCCGTGAGGCATATCCACATCCTTACGAGGCATTGAAGGCGTTGACACGTACCAACCAGCACATGACTGAGGAAACTATTCATGAGTTTATCCAGGGATTGAATGTGAGTGATAGTGTTAAGGCAGAACTGATGGCAATCACACCAAGCAATTATACAGGTATCTAATATACACAAAGGAATTTTGTAGTTTAGTACATATATAAAAAAGTAAAAATTAGATTTATTAACCCAGCCGTGAGGCTATTAAGTATTTTAAGAAAATGGATTCAGAATTTGAAAACAAACCTCAAGATCAGTCTTCTGAGAATGAGAGAACCCGTGAGGGCTACAACCCAGCAGGTGGTTATCAGAAGAGTTATCGACCAGTAGGTCGCACACAGCGTCCTCGTATCAATCACATCGCGCATACAGCAGCGACAGAAGTAGCAGTAACAGCGAAGGCGGTTTCCGTCCTGAAGGTTTTGGTGCTGGCTTGCAGAGTACAGGCAGCGAGCGTCCACAGCGCAGCAGCTATCAGAGCCGTGGTGGTTATGGTAACAGCAACCGTGGTGGCTACCAGCCACGTCAGCAGGGAGGCTATCAGTCTCGTCCTCAGCAGGGTGGCTATCGTCCTCGTTACAATAATAATGATGAGCAGGGTGGTTATCAGCCTCGTCAGCAGGGTGGCTACCAGCCACGCCAGCAGGGCGGCTACCAGTCTCGTTCTCAGCAGGGTGGTTATGGCAACAACCGTGGTGGTTATGGTCGTCCACAGGGTGGCGGCTATGGCAACAACCGTGGTGGCGGCTATGGTCGTCCTCAGCAGGGTGGTTATGGCAACAACCGTGGCGGTTATGGCCGTCCACAGGGTGGTGGCTATGGCAACAACCGTGGTGGTGGTTTCCGTCAGCACACTCCTGGTTACGATCCAAATGCTAAGTATAGCATGAAGAAGCGTATCGAATATAAGGAGGAAAACATCGACCCAACAGAGCCATTGCGTTTGAACAAGTTCCTCGCCAATGCTGGTGTTTGCTCTCGCCGTGAGGCTGATGAGTTCATTCAGGCAGGTCTGGTAACTGTCAATGGTGAGGTTGTTACCGAGTTGGGTACCAAGATCCTTCGTACCGATGAGGTGAAGTTCCACGACGCTCCTGTAACTTTGGAGAAGAAGGTATACGTATTGCTCAACAAGCCAAAGGATTATGTTACAACCAGCGATGATCCTCAGCAGCGCAAGACTGTGATGGACCTCGTAAAGGATGTTTGTCCTGAGCGTATTTATCCTGTAGCCGTCTCGACCGTAATACAACAGGTGTACTTCTCTTGACCAACGATGGTGACCTGGCTTCTAAGCTTACTCACCCTAAGTTCTTGAAGAAGAAGGTTTATCACGTTCATCTCGATAAGAACCTGACAGCTCACGATATGGATCAGATCCGTGAGGGTATCACCTTGGAAGATGGTGAGATCAAGGCAGATGCTGTAGAGTATGCTGATGATCGCGACAAGGCACAGGTTGGCATCGAAATTCATAGTGGCAAGAACCGTATCGTGCGCCGTATCTTCGAGAGCCTCGGCTATCGTGTTACCAAGCTCGACCGTGTACAGTTCGCAGGTTTGACTAAGAAAAATCTCCGTCGCGGTGACTGGCGCTTCCTTACTGAGAAGGAGGTAGACATGCTCCGCATGGGTGCTTTTGAATAAGAAAAAATAATATGGAGTTAAGGAGTTAACTCCTTAACTCTTGAAGCATTAATATTAACAATGGAAAAAGTAAAAAGAACTAAAGTTGTAGACTTGCTCAAGAGTACAGCCTACGGCTCAATCGTGAATGTCAAGGGATGGTTCGTACCCATCGTAGTAGCAAAGCAGTCGATTTTATCGCTCTTAACGATGGTTCTACTATTAATAATATTCAGATAGTAGTCGACCCATCAAAGGTCGATGAAAATCAGCTCCGTCAGATTACTACTGGTGCTTGTATCAGCGCCGTAGGTACGCTGGTAGAAAGCCAGGGTGCCGGACAGAGTGTTGAGATCCAGTGCGAGAGCATCGAGATTTACGGTCTCTGCGGCAGCGACTATCCTATGCAGAAGAAGGGACAGAGCTTTGAATACATGCGTCAGTATGCTCACCTCCGTCTCCGTACCAATACCTTTGGTGCCGTAATGCGTATCCGCCATAACATGGCAATGGCTATCCACACTTACTTCCATGAGCATGGATATTTCTATTTCAATACTCCGCTCATCACAGCCAGCGACTGCGAGGGTGCAGGTCAGATGTTCCAGGTAACTACCAAGAACCTCTACAATCTGAAGAAGACCGAGGATGGCAAAATCGACTATTCTGATGATTTCTTCGGCAAGCAGACTTCATTGACCGTTTCCGGTCAGTTGGAGGGTGAGCTCGGTGCTACAGCACTCGGTGCCATCTATACCTTCGGTCCAACCTTCCGTGCAGAAAACAGTAATACTCCTCGCCACCTGGCTGAGTTCTGGATGGTAGAGCCAGAGGTTGCTTTCCTGGATATGGACGGTTTGATGGAGTTGGAGGAAGACTTCATCAAGTATTGTATCCGTTGGGCACTGGAGCATTGCAAGGACGATCTTGCTTTCTTGAACAAGATGATAGACAAGGGTCTGATTGCCCGTTTGGAAGGCGTATTGAATTCCGACTTCGTTCATCTTCCATATACCGAGGGTATCCGCATCCTTCAGGAGGCTATTGCCAACGGTAAGAAGTTTGAGTTCCCATGCGAGTGGGTGATGACTTGGCTTCAGAGCATGAGCGTTTCCTCGTAGAGGAGCACTTCAAGCGCCCGGTTATCATGACCAACTATCCTAAGGCTATCAAGGCATTCTATATGAAGATAGACGAGGAGGAGAGTGGTTTCGGTGGCAAGAGCGGTCAGACCGTTCAGGGTACCGACGTACTGTTCCCACAGATTGGTGAGATTATCGGTGGTTCTGTCCGTGAGGAGAGCTATGACAAACTGATGGGTGAGATTGAGGCTCGCAACATCCCTATGAAGGATATGAACTGGTATCTCGATACCCGTAAGTATGGTTCATGCCCACACGCAGGTTTCGGTCTCGGTTTCGAGCGTCTGATTCTCTTCGTAACCGGTATGCAGAATATCCGCGACGTGATTCCATTCCCACGTACACCAAAGAACGCAGAATTCTAGAATAAATAAATGAAGCCTGTTTCGATGTCCTTCGAAACAGGCTTCATTGCTCTTCGCAAGTACTTGCGATGCCCAACGCAGCTACTTGCATCAGTTTACTCTCGATTTTATTGCCACATTTGCCACACGCATACTAACTTACTGGCATACAATGGTTTAATGGTGGCAATAGACCCTATTTCTATTGTCACCTTATTGTCACCTATTGCCACACCCTATGTATGTTAAAACAGGCATAATTAGCTGATATTCAGGTATTTCTTGTTTGCTTTTTGTTTTTTTCTATTCATTGGGCGCTTGGTGCATCGACTGAACAAAACGAGGGTTTTTGCGTTCAATAAAGCCCTTTTTTCGTCTTTTTATCACCAAAAATGGAAGTGAGGCTTACTTTAGATTCAAAAAAAGGCTCTTTCGAACTTCAAAAAAGCTATTTCGAACTTCAAAAGAGCCTTACTTGATAATGGGCAGGATGCTCCTGAAACTGCGTCACGACGTAGCTGTCACTGCGTCGGGACGTAGTTGTTGTTACGTCGTGACGTAGCTACTGCTACGTCGTGACGTAATTTCTCCTGCATCGTTGGCGGAATAACTCTACCTCCCTCTCATATACTGCTAGCTTCGATAAGCATATCGTTGTATCAGTCTATCACATCGTCATTGATACTTTTCCGATATTCACATCAATGCCAGTATATATGATAAGGTGTAGGGAATCCAGCCAGTTTAAGTAAGTAGATGAAATCATGTACGTCATTTAACAAGTTCATACGCTTCATTGAGCCGATAGATATGACTGCGTTGGGTTAAAGATACGACTGCGCTGGGCAGAAGATTCGATTTCGTTGGGTTTAAGATTCGACTTCGTTGGGTGGAAGAGTCAATTTCGTTGGCTGAATAATATGGCTGCGTTGGCTGAACGAAGTAGCTCAGTTAGCTGAATGAAGCACTTGAGTTATCAGAATGAGGCGGCTTGGTATAATACGATTCGCTAGTCTGTTAGGCGATCCGCTGGAACGCCTAACGGAGGAAAGGACATATCCGGCTCTACGGATTTTTTTATTCTAAAAAATCTTTTTAACACTAAAAATTTGGCAATCTTAATTATTTGGTCTATTTTTGCACAAAAACAAGAAAAGTATGGCAATAGATAAAGTTAAATATTGGAAAGAACTTGCAGACTATGACATCGAAACCGCTGAGGTTATGTACAACGGTGGAAGATGGCTATATGTTGGCTTTATGTGCCATTTGGTTATAGAAAAAACAATAAAGTCGTATTGGAGTGCTATAAAACCAGACGAGGTTCCATACATCCATAACCTCTTGAAGTTGGCACAAAGCTGCGGGTTAGTATCAAAAATGACATCAGAACAGCTAAAGTTTCTTGCGGAATTAATGCCAATGAATATTGAGGCAAGATACCCATCCTACAAAGATGAGCTAGCGAAGAAATTGACTCCAGAATATTGCAGAACATTAATAAATAAAACAAAAGTTTTAAAACAATGGATAGAGAACATGCTTTAATGATAGTAAAATGCTACAAGGAAGCAATACTTCCATTGCTTGCTAATGCGAAAGTATATCTGTATGGTTCTTGTAGTAGAAATGAAGCAAGAAAAGATAGTGATATTGATGTAGCAGTAGTTATACCTAAGCTTAATGGCGACTGGCTGGACACTACATCTTCATTATGGCTTGCCACCCTTAATATAGATACATCTATAGAACCGGTGTTGATTGAAGAATGCAAACCATCACCCTTATATGATGATATAATGCGTAATGGAATAGCAGTATAAAATACAGAAATCCCCCATCCTTCTTTCTCAAGCCGGATGGGGGGTTGCTTATCTTTTAGTATCTTGCTTCATATCTCCAGTATTACTTGTAATTTTGTGCAAAGATACAACTATTTGGGAATAATACCAAAGAAAAACGGATTTTTTTCGGTAATCTGCAGAAAACAACATTCCTGGTAGATACTCATACATTCGTATCTAGATGGTCCCTATATATAATAAGGTGTAGGACCGCCAATCTCCCCTATATATAATAAGGTGTAGGTTTTATATCGGAAAAATGGAGGAAAACAGGGAAAATGGACGGGTTAGAAGCCCAATATGGGGGCTATTTTATAAAAAACATAAGAAAATTAGCCTTTTTTGAAAAAAAAAATGCTCAAAACTTGCAAGTTTCGAAAAATATACTTATATTTGCAACATGAAAAATCTCCTGGCTGGAGATATTCCATATACAACAAGAACTGAGTGGCGACAAAAAGCCACGACATATAAGAACAATAAGAACTTAGTGGTTATAAAAAGCCACAAGATATATAAGAACGATAAAATAACTTTTCTAAGAGGACCTTTGAAAGAGAACAATAAACTTTTCTAAGAGTGCAGACTCTTTTCATCAAACGGAACTCTTAATTCGATATAGAGAATTAATTAATAACTTCCTTCCGAAAGGCTAGGAAAATCGTATAACTTTATAAATTATTACCGTATGAAAAGAAAGTATTTTAGCGCGCTGCTTATGGGTGCATTGACAATTGCCTCGGTAAGCACATTTACTTCTTGTAAGGACTACGATGATGACATTAGTAATTTGCAACAGCAGATTGATTCTAATGCAAAAGCAATTGAGACCATTCAGAATTTGATTAAGGGTGGTGGTCTTGTTACCGGAGTAACAGAAACTAGTGATGGTATTACTGTAAAGCTCAGTGATGGAAAATCAGTCACTATTTCAAATGGTAAGGATGGCGCTCCTGGTACTGCATGGACTATCGGTGCCGATGGTTACTGGTATGAGAATGGTAAAAAGACAGACAACTTGGCTCGTGGTCCTCAGGGCGAGAAAGGCGAGAAGGGCGATCAAGGCGTCAAGGGCGACAAGGGCGATCAAGGCGTCAAGGGTGACAAGGGCGATCAAGGCGTCAAGGGTGACAAGGGTGATGCAGGCACAAGCGCATCCGCAGCATCTTATGAGTACTTTGTTCCTAATGCAGAATCTGGTTACTTCGACATCTACAAGGATGGCAAGAAGGTAAAACAGAGTAATGTTCAGTTTGTATCAGAAACTCCAAACTCTATCACCGCTACTTTGGATAAGCAAAACTTAATCCTCACAGGTGTTAAGGGTATTTCTGGTGAAAAGGTCGTTATTTCACTTACTGGTGATTTGACAGGCTTGGTATTCATGCCAAATCTCTACTTGGATGGTATTGAAACTTTGACTTATGACTACTTGCATGGTGATTACTTGACACATAAAACAGGACTTGGAGGTGAAAGCCGCTTGCTTACTGCTGGCCCTGGTTCTCCAGCTAAGACTGTCACAGGTCTCGATAACTATTTGCCTGATAGATTGGCTAATCGTCCAGTTCCTGCGGTTACAACAGAATTTAATTATGGTCCTGCTTGGGGTGTTAAGTATCACATGAATCCATCAAATGCTGATATGGCATACGAGGATATTGTGGGTTTCAATCTTCTTGAGCCAACAATCTTGAATTATCATACTCGTGTTACTGCTTCAGATCTTGGCGATATTACTTCTCCAGAGACGAACGATGCAGGTAAGGCTCTCTTCAATACTTCTAATGGTATTGTTACAGCAGGTTTGAAGATTCAGCATCCTGAAAAGTTGGAACCATTCCCAACTGTTAAAGATAAGAATGAGACAGCTAATACCGTTGCTTTGCAGGCTAAGACTGCTGCAAGTACAGTAGCTGAAGGCAAGGTTACTTCTGATTATGCTCTGATTCAACCACAGAAGGCTTACCTCGAGGCTTTGTACTGGAGATTGAAACCTCATTATGCTGGATTAGGTCTGCCTAATACCCGTATGGGTGACGAAAAGGGTATTCCTACTGCTAATACATTCGGTACAACTGCTGCTGATGCTACTGCTCAGGTTCACGTTTACGACTCACCTCAGGAGGCTTTGGCAGATCCAGCAGGTGCAGCTCTCGAACTTTACTATAACAGCGCAGAGGGTATTGATATTGCAAGCTACCTCGGACTCCATATGTTGGTAGAGGATGTTAAGCAGTTTACTCCTGGTACTCCTAATAAACTTGGTGTTAACCTGAAGGAGATGTCATTAGAAGAAGGTAAGGATTGGGGCTTGACTTATCAGTCAACCTCGTTGAATACAAGGTAGACGGTAACGCTACAATTGATAGCCGTTATGCTAAGTGGGTTAACAAAGACGCTGGTATTCTCCGTGCATGGAATGTTGATGCAGAGGGTAATCCAACTTCTGAGTCTGCTACTTCTATCGACCGTGAGCCATTGGTTCAGGTACTCGTTAAGCGTGGTGACCAGGTGGTTTTGGATGGTTACATCTTGATTCACATTACACGTCAGAACCCTGAGGTTGCTCCTAATAAGGCAATTGATTTGTTGACAAAGGATGCTAAGTTCGATCTCTGCAATGGTATTGATGATTTGAAGACTACATGGGCTCAGTTCTCTGCAACTGTATTGACAGAGGGTCTTGAGAATATGACAAAGAAGGACTTCGATGAGCAGTATACTATTGATGATAAGGGTAATTTCGGTTCTGATGCTGCTGGTAATACTACTAAGGATCTGAAGATGTTCAAGGCTGCTCCTGAGAAGGGTGGTACATACGACGCTGCTGATGATCTTGGTCATATTGAGTACTTCGCTAATACAGAGGGTACAACTAACCATGCGTTTAAGTGGCATTTGTCTGCTGAAGATCTTGAGAAGTTGACTCATGATCAGGCTAATCCTGTTTCTGTAGTTCGCTATGTACGTTACGTAGGTAATGCAAAGGCTAAGTATCCTTACATCTATGTTAAGTTGACTTACAACTTGTCACGTATCAATAAGAACCAGACATTCGGTGAGTTGATTCCTGAGTACTGGAAGGGACTTGATGGTTCTGTAAATGGTAAGGAAGCTGTTATCTTCGATGTTAAGGAGCCTACAAATGGTGGCGATATCCTTGGTATTAGCCGCAAGGTTACTTCTACTTTGAAGGGTAATGTTGCTAAGTTAGTAGGCACTCACAAGTATTACTTCGTTCCTGAGCCTGTTGTAGTTGGTGGTTATACAATCACTCCACAGAGCAGTGCTACTGATACCAAGTGGAACAAGTTGTTCTGCAAGTATATCACTGGCGACTCTCACGTATTCAGCAAGGCTAAGTTGCAGGAAACTCTTGAGGGTTGCGCTATTGATTACGCTGATGGTGCTTTCGAGAATGTTAATCTCTATGCTGTAAAGGGTGGTATTTATAAGCTCATTGCTACATTGGATCCTGCTACTAGTGAGATTACATTGGATAAGAATGCAACAACAAAGGCTGTATTGAATGCGATTGGTTATGAGCCTGCGAATGCTAATATCCAGAAGGAGCTCCGCTCTTGGGTAGGTGTTGTAACTAAGAACACTTGTGGTGTAGCTGAGTTTGTTAAGGATGGTATCTTCCTGACATCTTGGGAGCGTCCAATCAACTTGATTGATGTTGCTACAGAGCCACGTATCGATGCTAACACCAATGGTAACGTTATCTACGCTCTTGATCTCTTCAAGTTGTACGATTGGCGTGGTTGGAATACTGCTACAGTTTCTGAGGCAGGTTGTGTAGCTAACCAGAGTAATATGTGGGGTGACCACCTCTGGTTCTGGGGTTACTACAATGTGAAGTCTATCACTATCGATACTACACCTGCTAACGTTGAGACAACTCTTGGCGGCGGTCATTGGACTACAATGAATCAGATTAGTGGCCAGGTTGAACTCAAATGCGGTAATATAAGTGGTGTTGCTACAGATCCTAAGACTAAGGGTAAGGTAACTTACGCCAACGATTTGACTTCTTACAACTCTGAAAGTCAGAATGCTGCTTTGGCAACCTTCATGGCGGCTAATAAGGCTAAGTTCGGTACAATCTGGTACTACAACAATGGTGGTAACGTAGAGACCTTCAAGGTAAGAGTTCCTATCACTATCGCTTACGAGTGGGGTGAGTTTACTACTAAGGTTGAGTTCACTATCAAGGGTACAATTGGTGATTAAGACATTTATTGAAAAGAAAATTAATAATTAAGCTCTAATTAGAGGGTGTGCCTAAAAGAGCGGCGCACCCTCTTTTTATTTAAAAATGTGACGGGTATGAAAAAAACTATATTATATTCTCTCTTGGCTATATTGGTCTTCTCATTGTGCTCATGCGGTGAGAAAAAGAAAAGTCGCGAACAGCAGGTTGATGAATTCAGAAGCGAATTGACAGAAGAAGATACGGCTGCTATGTTGAAACTTTGTGATGATGCCATGGCGCAACTCAAGGCAAAGGATTATAACGCAGTACTTGCCAATTTGCATGAATATACCGATTCTACGCAAGAAGTAAAACCTCTCACAGAAGAAACAAGACAAAGATATCTTAACAAGTTTAAGATGTTCCCTGTATTGGATTATACACGCGTATATTACTCATTCCAGTTGCAAGGCTGCAATGATGTGAAATATGATGTTACCTTTGCAACGGCAAAACAGGCTGGAACCGCTGAACCGGCAAAGACAGCTTATATGTTCAATCCGGTGAAAGTAGACGGCACTTGGAAACTGTGTGTAAAGACGGCTACTGACGAAATAGATATGAACATGCGCTAATAAAACATTTAAACTTACCTATTATGAAGAAATCATTGTTTGTCATATTACTGGCTTGTGTGTCTGCACCCGGTTGGGCTCAGATACAGCGCACTGCTGTATTTGATTTCAGTCAGCCACTCAGCCTTACTCCTTCCATAACTCCACCTGAAGGTAATAGTAATGAAGTTCCCGTTACTGATAATGTTTTCTCTAATGGCGACATTACTATTGATTTTGAGTGGGGTAATCAGGGATTGGGTACAGCCATCGTTAACTTTACTAACATTTATACTCATGATATTTCCTATTATCTTAAAGTCAGTCAGCAGGCTTTGATGAAAGTGCATGCACCTGATATCGGACGTCTTGACAGAGTATCTTTCTCCGAAGGTAGTACTGTAGGTGATCTTCGAGTGACAGACGATGAATTAGGAAGTCAGGAAGATGGATACAAGACATGGATTAATGATAAAAAGCAGGATATCCATGACTTAATATACAAAAACAGTTTTTCGAATGCTCAATTAAAAAAGATTACGGTACTCTATACCATGCCGTCTACCATTCTGACAGCTACAGGTGATTTGGAGAATGGCAGTGTTTTAGAGTACTTTGAAAACATGCATCTTACATTCGACCGCAACATGCTGGTTAAAGATGCATCCAAATCACACTCTCTGATGGAACGAGCAGCCAAACACTTTCTGCTACTGTAAAAGACAATGTGGTAACCTTATCTGCTGCTAGCCAGATAGCAAAGAATGGTACATATACACTTACGGTTCCTGCAAAGAGTTTTGTTGATAAGGAAGGCTTTGAGAACAAGGAAATGAAATTCTCTTTTGTCATCAAGGCTCCTTTTAGTCCTGTTTCGATTATCCCTGCAGCGGGAACCGTTGAAACTTTACCTCTTACTATTGCCGTAGACTTCGGAGAGAAGGTTGGATATGTAGATGAGGCTGCCAGCGTGAAATTACTGAAAGATGGTAACGACTATCTGACAGCAAAGGCTGTCAAGGCATCTGATACGAAAGTTAATTTTGAAATACAGGACGCTGCAGGTGCTATCTCGAAGAAGGGTACTTATAAACTTGTTGTTCCTGCTAATGTAGTTTGCAACGACAAGAAGGGCGATGCCGAATGGGAACGCTACAATAAGGCTTTTGATGTAGAATATGTTGTTGTCGGTTCTGCTGCATATTTGAAAGCTCTGAAATTGTTGCAGAATAATTCGGTGGGCTATCCTAAGGTTACCAGTGCCGCTTATGTTACTTTGAACGAAGTTGTCGGGAATGAGGCATCAACAGATGCAGAATTCAAGGCTGCTATTGATGCTTATTATAATGAAACTGATGTTCTTCTTCCAGAGAACAAGAAGTGGTATAAGATAGCCAGTGTAAATAAGAAGAATGAACGAAGTATCTTGCCGTAAGTGACAATCAGGTTCTGTTAGTAGACAATATTGATGAAGCTTCTGCGTTTGAGGCGTTAAACCATAGTGGAGTCTTCACCTTGGGTGATGCTGATGACAATATGCTGAATGTCAATGGAGTGACAGCTGATGCAGGTGCAGAAGTAAGCAAACTTACAATTGCCAAACTGGATAGCTCTGCTGTACAACTCGAATCGGGTGATGTCTTTGATGCAGACAAAGCATTGGGTACTTTCTCATTCAAGGGATCTTATCCATCTGTAACGGGAAGCTCTAGCGTTGCTTATGCTTTGTGTAATCATGCAGACATGAAATATCAGACAGAAGCAGCTGTTGCTGCTCCATATTGGCAAAGCAGTCTGACCAGTGCCTTCGCATTCGTTGAGGTTGAAAAACCGGCTGCTGCTATCAAGACCGTAAAGACAGATTACAAGTTGACACCTGCAATAGTAGGAAGCAATGCCGATCTCCTGACTCTTTCTTTCGATGGGTTGACTCATGTTGCTGTAATGAGTGATGCTGATGCCTATATTGCTAATGAGAAGGGTGAGCGTGTGAAAGACGTTACCTTTACTCCGGTAACAGGAAAAGACAATCAGTTTACTGTTGCGTTGACTGACCTGGCAAAGGCTAGCTATCAGCTGGTAATCCCAGAAGGAACCTTCCATTATGAAAAGAATAATAAGGAAGTAAAGACTCAAGCTATCAAGGAAAGTTTTACGATAGGAAAGGGCGGCTCTCCTGAAGATCCAAATCTTAAATCAGATTATTCAATATACCAGATGTTGCCTGATATATCAGGTTTTGTCAAGGATGTTGCATTGAATGGATTCATGATTAAAAACATTGGATACTATGATGGCTTGGTTGCTAATCCTGATAGAGAAGTGAGACTTGCAGTTTACGACAGCAACAAGACGATTCGTACAGGACACTTTGAAAGCTATGTAGATCCGGAAGATCCGACAACGCCGACATTGCTGTTAGTCTTTGATACACCGCTAAGAGAAGGTGAATTGAAAGCCGATCTTTACGCTATAGTAATTTTGCAGGGAACCTTCGGAGATACAAACTTTGGAAAGTTCCTTGAGGACAAGACCACAACCCAAGCCAGTGATTGTCATACTAACCCAAGAATGACGCTTCCAATCGAAGTAGACAATGATAAGGCTACTGGTATCGAACATGTTGTGAATTCTACTGAGAAGAACAATGTAATCTATGATGTCCAGGGACGTAAGGTAAAGCAGATGAACCGTTCTGGTATCTACATTGTGAATGGAAAGAAATTCGTAAAGAAATAAAATTTAATGTAGAAAGTTATGAAATCAATTAAACTGCTCATGGCAACGGCCATGTTAGCCATCGGCTCTACAGCCGCTATGGCGCAAGCATCCTACACTGACAAGGATGGAAACGAATATCAGTTTAAGCGTCACTGGTTTCTGGATGTTCAGGCTGGTGGACAATATACTGTAGGTGAGGCAAGCTTCTCCGACTTGCTTTCTCCTAACTTCCAGGGTGCCATCGGCTACCAGTTCTCTCCTGTTTTCGGACTCCGTGGTCAGATAAACGGTATCTGGAGCAAGGGCGGATGGAACGGATACAAGGCTACCAAGGACGGTACTCCGTATACCGCCAGCTACAAATGGAAATATGTAGCTCCGGGTGTGGACTTCATGTTCAACCTCTCTAACCTCTTCTGTGGCTGGAACCCGAACCGCGTGTTCAACGCTACTGTCTTCGTAGGTGGTGGTATCAACTGGGCAGGAGCTAACCAGGAGGTAAACGACCTGGCTGCCAACATCAAGAATCAGAGCAACTATCTGCTGGAATATCTCTGGCAGGGAAAGAAGGTTCGCCCTTACGGCAGAGCTGGTATCGACCTGGAATTCAAGGTAAGCAAGGCTGTGAGCATCATGCTCGAAGGCAATGCCAACATGATTTCAGACAAGTACAACTCTAAGAAGGCAGATAACCCTGACTGGTACTTCAATGCACTGGCAGGTGTACGCATCAACCTGGGCAAGAGCTATACCAAGAAGGCTAAGCCGGTAGAGGAACCTGCTCCGGCACCAGCTCCTAAGCAGGAATATGTAGCTCCTAAGCCAGAGCCTAAGCCAGCTCCTGTAGAGAAGAAGGTAGAGGAGATTCGCCGTGACATCTTCTTCACCATCAATTCTTACAAGATTGCTCCTTCTGAGGATGCTAAGATCCGTGAGGTGGTTGACTTCCTGAACAAGAACACAGAGGCAAAGGTTGTAGTAACCGGCTATGCTGACAAGGGTACAGGCAATGACGTCATCAACGACCGCATCGCTGCCAAGCGAGCTGCAGCTGTGGTTTGGATGCTGACAAAGAAATATAATATACCTTCAGAGCGCATTACAGAAGAATCTAAGGGTGCACGTGTGCAGCCTTTTGCAGAAAACGCAAAGAACCGTGTAACGATCATGATCGCTAAGTAGTACGGTAAGTTTATAATGCGACAATCAATTATTTTAATTGGTGGCGGGGCATCCTCAAGGGTGCCCCGTTTTTCGTTCAGCTATCCCTTCCTTCTCCCGCTCATTTTGTTATTTTTTCACCATTTCTTGCAGTTTCTCAATATTTTGTTGTACCTTTGCACAAAAATAATAATAAATTGCAAGAAAATGGGAAAGATTATATTGACGGGCGACCGTCCTACAGGTAAACTTCACCTGGGTCATTACATCGGCTCTCTGCAGCGCCGAGTACAACTTCAGAACGCTGGCGACTTCGACAGAATGTTCGTTTTCATGGCTGATGTTCAGGCTTTGACTGATAATGCCGACAATCCTGAGAAGATTCGCCAGAACATTACAGAGGTGGCTCTTGACTATCTCTCTGCGGGCCTCGACCCACAGAAGTGTACACTCTATATCCAGAGTATGATTCCTGAGTTGGCTGAGTTGACTACCTATTTGATGAACCTCATCAGCGTATCTCGTGTTCAGCGTAACCCAACCGTGAAGACTGAGATCAAGATGCGTAACTTCGAGGCAAACATTCCGCTCGGTTTCTTCTGCTATCCTGTGAGTCAGGCTGCCGACATCACCGCTTTCAAGGCTACAACCGTGCCTGCCGGTGAGGACCAGGAGCCTATGCTGGAGGTAACCCGCGAGCTGGTTCGCCGCTTCAACCAGACTTATGCACCTGTATTGGTAGAGCCGGAGATTCTGCTTCCAGAGATTGCCTGCTGCCGTCGTCTTCCTGGAACTGACGGTAAGGAGAAGATGAGTAAGAGTCTCGGCAACTGCATCTACATGAGCGACGATGAGAAGACCGTTTGGAAGAAGGTGAAGAAGATGTCTAACGGTGAGCCACGCATGAGCATGGAAGAGCCGGGACATCTGGAGGGTAATGCCGTGTTCACTTATCTCGAAGCATTCTCTACACCAGAGGACTTTGCTGAGTTCTGGCCTGAGTTCAAGACTTTGGATGAGTTGAAGGAGCAGTATGTGAAGGGTGGTATTGGTGACGGTACCTGCAAGAAGTTCCTGAACAGCGTCATCAACAAGATGCTCGACCAATCCGTGCCCGCCGTCATGAGTTTGAGCAGGATATTCCTGAGGTATTCAACATCCTGAAGAAGGGTAGCGAGGATGCCCGCGAGTTTGCAGCCCAGACCATGGATGAGGTTCGCAAGGCTATGCGTATCGACTATTTCAGCGATGCTGCCTATATTGAGGAGCAGGCTGCGAAATTTAAGGTTTGATGCTGATGTAAAAGATAGAAATATAAAATGAAAAGGCAAAAGTTATCGTCAGCTGGTAACTTTTGTCTTTTTTATATTATTATGATATGTTTTTAACGCAAAAAACAAATTAATTTCTTTTCTTATCCTTTATTCTCGTTTTTTTTTCTTATTTTTGCAAACAGAATAAATAAAAGAAGCAGAGTATAATGAAAATGAGAAAAATGCTCCAATACAGACTTGCTGATTTAGATAGTATGCTGGTATTGCTCTTCGCTTTTTTGCAACCCATCTCGGCTCAAAAAGCTGATGACAATGTGCATATATTGCAATGCAATGATAGATACGTCTTCAAAACTGATGACGCAGGTAAGACTATTGTTGTTAACACTACGGATTATGAGTATGGTGTAACCCAATATTCCGCTCTAGTTCAACCATGTGCTTATTACGGAGAGTTTATTCGTTTGGACAAGGCACAGTGTAAGGGGTATGCACAATACAAGTCAGCCATTCCTCGTAATGTCTTTTACGATGATACCAAGATTTGCTACTTTAGCTATCAGATTCCAAAGGTTGGCAAGACTCTGAAGGCTTCTTTTACTCGAACCTATCTCAATCCTATTTATTTCACAACTATTCCTTTGTGTGAAGCTAATTATGTAGAGCATAAGAAGATAGAGGTAATCAAGCCAAAAGCCTTCCAGCAGTTTCGGATAAAAGAATATAATCTTCCTGCTGGTATAGAGAAAAGTACTACATGTAATGCAGAGGGAGATTCCGTTTTTACTTATGTGATTCATTCCTTACCTGCACAGCTGATAGAACCTAATTCTCCATCTTGGGGATATAGTGCTCCTCATCTCTTGGTGTTGGGAGCATTCCAAAGTCTGCAAGATATGTTTGTCTGGTCTCATCAGTTGGCTAATGTGGATTGCTCTATTCCTAATCAAGAAGAAATACTAAGAGATATACAGAAAGGGGCAAAAAACGATTATGACAAGATAGCCAATACTTATGCCTGGGTACAGCAGAATATCAGATATTTGGCTTTTGAGGCAGGCATTTCTGCCCATCAACCAGCAACACCTGCTGAAACTATTCGTAAGCGTTATGGTGATTGCAAGGCTATGGCTCTTTTGCTCAAAACCTTGCTCAAGGCTCAAGGATTTGATGCTCGTCAAACGGATATAGGGACATGGGATGTACCTTATTCTTTGCAGGAAAATCCTTCTATTGCATCTATTGATCATGCGATATGTACGGTTTTCTATCAGGGAAAGCCATATTATCTGGATGCTACGAATCCATATGTTCCTCTAGGCTATGTGCCAGACAATATACAAGGAAGGATGGCTTTGGTAGAAGACGCAGATAGCTTTCGTATGAATAAGTTACCTGAGCTGGCTGCTGATTCTTGCTTTTCTTCTATAACATATCAGACAACCTTAGAATCTGGGATGATGGAAACTACGATATAAAGGGAAAAATGTACTCTAAATGGAAGGGCGATATGAAGTCTTGGATACTAGTGGGGAATGACGCTACGGCACAAGATGAAAAAGAGAAGGCTTGGTAGCAGCGATGGGGTTGATGAACGATTGGATAAGATTGGGGATATAGTGATGACGGGAAATCGTCCTCGGGATGAGTCTTTGAATATCACTGCTTTTTTTATGAAAAAGGGAGCTGGGCAACTGGTTGACGGTAGTGTTTATTTAGATGCCAATCTCGATGAGAGCCTTTTTCTGACTCCAGTGGATACAACCAAACGGGTTTCCGATTACATGATAGGCTTGCGGTCTAAGGAAGTACGTGATGTAAAGATTTTGATTCCAGAGAAAATGGAGGTCAGTAGTCTCCCCGCACCTTATCAGATTCATACTGCATGGGTTGATTTTTGTCGCACTTATTCTCAAACAGGCAATCAGATAGTTATGCATAAGGAGTGTGTAATACACCACAGACGTGTTCCGCGAAGCGAAATCCCTGCCTGGAATAAGATTATAAGTGATTGGGGAGCAGCTTGTAATGAGCAAGTAGTATTAAAGGAAAAATGAGTTAAATGTATTATTCATAGTCAAAAAGTTGAATTATGGGAAAGATTAAAGTAATCCGAGTTGTCTTCAGTATTCTGTTGGTACAGCTCTTGACGTTGTCAGTGAATGCTGACGAGAAAGCTGATTATTTGAAGTTGGCGCAAAAGGTGCGGCAAGAAGTTTGGAGCAGTACGCCTGCTGACTTTCAAAAACGAACGGTTCCCGACAGATACAAGAATGCTTCGGCCGTCATACTATCTTATTATCGGGAGTTGAGCACGGATTATTATCGTAAGGCAACGGCTGATCTGGTGCTCAATCTTCGCCTTACTCGTCAGATAGACTGTACGGATATGGAGCGTATGTTAATTCAAATCAATGACAAAAAGGCGTTGAAGGATTATTCTGAGTTTACTTTCAAGACGAAAAGTAGAAAGTGGACCTGGGGATATCATCATAAAACGCAAACGGTGCTTGGCATTCGTGTTATAAAGAAGAATGGTAACGTACAGGAAGTAAGTAGATGACTATGTAGATGTCAAGGAAGGCAAAAATGACAAGGACTTGAGTCAGAAGATAGCTGTGCCTGGTTTGGAAGTGGGAGATTGTATTGATGTCTTTTCTCTAGACCAAATAGATACACAGGAACAACAGCTGGATCCTTTCTATTTTGTTCTTCGTCAAGACGAACCTGTCCTTTATACCAAGGTTCACTGTGTGCTAGACCAAAGTCTTGCCACCGTCTATCGGACGATGAATGGTGCCCCTGATTTTACTCAGACCACAGACAAGGACAAAAATGCAGTGCTTGATATGGTTATGGATAAGCCGGTAGATGCAGAATCATCCATTTGGTATAATTCTTTGGAGCAGTCACCTTTTATAGAGATGTATATTACCCCGACCAAGGCTAAAGTGGCAGTAGTAGAGAAAGCTATGCGCCAAAAAGGTGTTCGAGGCAATCCTGATGTAACACCAATCCTGCAAGACGATTGGAAATTGCTGAAATCTTATGTGTCTAAGGGGGGATATTCTCCTGCTGGTCTTCCTAGTACGTATAAGAGCGTCTTCAAGTCTGCCAAAAAAGAGGGGATGTCTGCCGAGGAGAAAGCTGACCGTATTTATTCTTTTGAGTATGTTAGTGGGGGAGCTTCTCAGAGGGTTTTTAATACAGTGGCTAATTATTTGCGTAAATTGGGCGTGGAAATAGAAATGGGCATTACCACTCCGTTTGGTGCATTGCCTGTTGATAAACTGATTAATTATAATTCTACATCTTGGTTCTTCCGCCTTAAGGGAACTGATGTGTACTACTTCCCTGGGACTTATCCTAAGGTTGCTTCCGAGATACCTTATATATATCAAGGAAGAAAGGCGTATATGCAAGATTCCGAGGAACAAATAACGATACCTGTGAGTCAAGCTGAAGACAATAAGTCGGTGAATGATATGGTGGTTAAACTTGATGGTACTAAACTTGATATCAATAGGAAGGTAACTTATTCGGGTGAACAGAAAATGTACGGTCAGTCTTTGGTGAGTCCTGATAACACGCTTTTTGGTTCAAGCCAACTTGAAGCTTATTGGCGATATTTGAAATACGACGACAAAGATCCGTACTCTTGTTATACTAAGAAGGAATCTGCTGAATTAAAAGGAGCTTTCAATGAATATCGGAAAAATGCCATAGATCCGTTTAAGGCTGAAATCAGTAGTTATCACGATGGTGATCCTGTGCAAGTCGGTGGCTATGGAGTAGATTGCGTGGGAATCCGTCGAGATAGTTCTAACTTTGTTTATCATGTAGATTATGTGATGGATGGAATGGTGAAACGCGCTGGAAATAACTATTTGTTGTCGGTAGGTAAGTTAATAGGAAGTTCGTTGAAACTAGAAGGCAAGGATCGAGAGCGTATCGATGATGTTTGGCGCAAGATGGCGTTTGTTGATGAATGGAATATAGAGATTCCGTTGCCGCAAGGATATAAGGTCTCTGCTGAAGCTTTAAAGAAGATTGAGACTTCGGTGGCTAATGAGTGTGGAGAATTCACGGTTAAGGCTACCGCTGGAAATGAAAGTGTAAAAGTGTATGTGCGCAAATGTTTTGCTCATAGAGTGGAACCTGTCTCAAACTGGAGCAAACTGTTGGCTCTGGTTGACGCTTGTAGCGCTTTCGCTGATAAGCAGATGGTAATAGCGAAATGAATGTAAGTTTATTGAGTATATTTTTAAATTCTAAAAGAGGTGGTTACAGTTTGAAGGTCATATACCGGTAAAACTAAATGAGGTTTAAAAATTAAAAAGGTGAATAAACGAATATTACAATTAGCGGTGCCGTCGATAATATCCAATATCACGGTACCGCTTTTGGGTTTGGTTGATGTTGCCATCGTCGGGCATATCGGCGATGCGGCTTACATCGGAGCCATTGCCGTGGGGTCGATGCTATTCAATGTCATTTACTGGCTTTTCGGATTCCTGAGAATGGGAACCAGCGGAATGACTTCGCAGGCTTTGGGAAGGAGAGATTTGGCTGAGGTGCTGAGGCTCCTGGTGCGCTCTCTGAGTATCGGTGTGGGGATAGGAGTACTGTTCTTCGTTCTCCAGAAATGGCTGATAGGCTGCGGACTGTGGGCGATGTCGCCGGAAGCGGATGTCGTGGAACTGGCACGAAGATACTGTTATGTCTGTATCTGGGGAGCCCCGGCAGTGCTCGGACTCTACGGATTTACGGGCTGGTTTATAGGTATGCAGAACACGCGCATTCCGATGATGGTATCGCTGACGCAGAATGTGGTTAACATTATTGCCTCTCTGCTGCTGGTCTTTGTCGGCGGGATGACGGTAGAAGGTGTGGCGCTCGGAACGGTCATTGCCCAATGGTGGGGATTCCTGATGGCATGTCTGTTCTATCGTATCTGTTATCGCCGGTTAAGCAAGTATGACTATCGCCGGCATCTCTTTGCTGCTGAACCGCTGAAGCAGTTTTTCTCGCTCAATAAGGATATCTTTCTCCGCACCCTCTGTCTGGTGGCGGTAAACCTCTTTTTTACGGCGGCAGGTTCCAGGGAGAGTACCATCGTGCTGGCTGTGAATACGCTGCTGATGACGCTCTTTACCATCTTCTCTTATTTTATGGATGGTTTTGCTTATGCGGCAGAGGCGTTGAGCGGCAAGTATTATGGAGCCCGAAACATGGGGGCATTCCGCGAGGTAGTCAGAAGAACGATGGGTTTTGGAGCTGTCGTGGCTGTAGGTTTCACCTTATTATATATAGTGGGTGGCGAGAATTTCCTCTCTTTGCTCACGAGCGATAAGCAGGTAATAGCTGCATCGGGCGAGTATTTCTGGTGGGCTGTGCTGATTCCGCTGTCTGGCATGTCGGCATTCGTCTTCGATGGCATCTTTGTAGGCATCACCCAGTCTAAGTCGATGCTCTGTTCTACCGCCGTAGCCTCGGTTTCGTTCTTCGGTCTGTTCTTCGGCTTGCATCCTTTTCTGGGCAATCATGCCCTGTGGTTGGCCTTCATTCTCTACCTTCTGTTAAGGGGAATCGTACTGTTCGTCATTTACCGTAAAAAACTGCGGTAAATGACGAATAGTGTTTTTATAGAATATTTTAGTAGAAATAATGCACATCTTTCATAAAAATTGCACACAGAATTATAGTGTGCGCATTTTTGTGAAAAACTACATTAATATAGTTTAAATCTTAGGCTTATATTCTTTTTCTTAGCCGAAAATTAGTAATTTCGCAGAGCAAAACTTAAAAAGAAAAGAGTAAATGACAGCAGAAGAATATTATCAGCAGGGTAACGCCTGGCGCAAGCAGGGTGACTTTAAGCGTGCCCTCGACTGCTATATGGAGCCATTGCCCTCGATCCGGAGAGTCCTGCCGTAGCAGCCAAGGAGATGCTGGATGATATCATGAGCTTTTATTGCAAAGACTACTACAATCCATAACAACCGACATGTGGACAGCAGGAGCTTTGTTTACTCCAATGGTAAAGATAATTAGTAAGAAATTAGAATATGAGTAAGATTAAAGGGGCTATTGTAGTCGACACCGGGCGTTGCAAGGGATGCTCGCTCTGTGTGGAGGCTTGTCCTCAGCATGTCATCGCATTGGCAGAGAAAAAAGTCAATGTGCATGGTTACCGTTATGTAGAGGCAGCTGTACCTGATGCGTGTGTTGGTTGCACTTCGTGCGCCATCGTGTGTCCGGACGGCTGTATCACTGTTTATCGTAAGAAGGAGGACTAAATAATGGCAAATCAGGAAGTTACATTAATGAAAGGCAATGAGGCGATAGCCCATGCCTGTATCAGATGTGGTGCGGATGGTTTCTTCGGCTATCCTATCACACCTCAAAGTGAGATTATAGAGACGCTGGCTCTGCTCAAGCCATGGGAAACATCAGGTATGGTGGTTCTGCAGGCTGAGAGTGAGGTGGCGGCTATCAACATGGTTTATGGTGGCGCCGGTGCCGGTAAGCGTGTCATTACCACTTCTTCAAGTCCGGGTGTGGCTTTGATGCAAGAGGGTATCTCTTACATGGCAGGTGCTGAGATTCCGGGCGTTATCGTCAATGTGCAGCGTGGCGGTCCGGGTCTGGGTACCATCCAGCCATCCCAAAGTGATTATTTCCAGGCTACCCGCGGTGGTGGTAACGGCGACTATAATGTGATTGTGCTGGCTCCTGCTTCTGTTCAGGAGATGGCTGATTTCGTTGATCTCGCCTTTACGCTTGCCTTTAAGTATCGCAATCCTGCGATGATTCTGAGCGATGGTGTCATAGGTCAGATGATGGAGAAGGTGGTTCTGCCTCCTGTCAAGCCTCGACGTACAGAGGAGGAGATTGCGAAGGAATGTCCTTGGGCTACCATCGGCCGTCCGAAGAGTCGTCCAGTCAACATCATGACCTCTCTGGAACTCAAGCCTGAGGTAATGGAGGAGCGCAATATTGCTCTTCAGGAGAAATACAGAAAAATCCGTGAAACCGAGGTTCGTTATGAAACCGAACAGATGGATGATGCCGACTATGTTATCGTAGCCTTCGGTAGTGCGGCACGTATTGCCGAGAAGAGCATCGAGAGTGCGCGTGAGCAGGGCATCAAGGTAGGCTTGTTCCGTCCTATCACCCTCTGGCCTTTCCCTGAAAAGGAGATTCATGAACTCGCCAAGACCAAGAAGGGCATTCTGGTTGTAGAAATCAATGCCGGTCAGATGGTTCAGGATGTGCGACTGGCTGTGAATGGTCAGACTCCTGTGGAGCACTTTGGTCGTCTGGGCGGTATCGTACCTGAGCCGGAGGAAATCGTTGAAGCATTAAAGAAGTTAATAAAATGAATGATATAATTTCACCAGAGAATCTGGTATATAAGAAGCCTACGCTGATGAACGATACCCCGATGCACTATTGCCCGGGGTGTTCGCATGGCGTAGTTCATAAGCTCGTTGCCGAGGTTATAGAGGAGATGGGCATGGAGGATAAGACGGTAGGCGTATGTCCGGTGGGCTGCGCTGTCTTTGCTTATCGCTATTTGGATATTGACTGGCAGGAGGCTGCTCATGGTCGTGCACCTGCTGTAGCTACGGGTATCAAGCGCTTGTGGCCTGATCGTCTCGTCTTCACTTATCAGGGCGATGGCGACCTGGCTTGCATCGGTACCTGCGAAACTATCCACGCCCTGAACCGTGGTGAGCATATCGCCATCATCTTCATCAATAATGCCATCTATGGTATGACCGGCGGACAGATGGCGCCAACCACCCTGTTGGGTCAGAAGACTGCTACCTGTCCTTATGGTAGAGATGCTGATCTTCATGGTTATCCACTCAATATTACCGAGTTGGCAAGCCATCTGCAGGGTACTTGTTATGTAACCCGCCAGAGTGTGGAGACCGTGGCAAGCATCAAGAAGGCAAAGAAGGCTATCCGCAAGGCGTTCGAGGCAAGCATGCAGGGCAAGGGTTCCAGCCTGGTAGAGATTGTTTCTACTTGCAACAGCGGTTGGAAACTCTCACCTGTTGAGGCTAACAAGTGGATGGAAGATAACATGTTTAAGCAGTATCCTAAGGGTGACCTGAAGGATACAACGAACATGTAATGTTGAATGTTGAATGTTGAATGTTGAATTTGGCATTTACAAAAGATTAGAACAATGAAGACAGAAATCATTATATCCGGTTTTGGCGGTCAGGGCGTTCTCTCTATGGGAAAGATTCTGGCTTATTCAGGACTGATGGAGGATAAGGAGGTAACCTGGATGCTGCTTACGGACCAGAGCAGCGTGGCGGTACAGCCAATGTAACGGTCATTGTGAGCGACAGTCGCATCTCTTCGCCTATCCTGAGCCATTATGATGTAGCCATCGTGCTCAACCAGCCGTCGCTCGACAAGTTTGAGCCGAAGATTAAGCCAGGCGGCATCCTGATTTATGATGGCTATGGTGTGATGAATCCTCCACAGCGCAAGGACATCACCATTTATCGCATTGATGCGATGGACAAGGCTGCCGAGATGAAAAACTCCAAGGTGTTCAATATGATTGTTTTGGGCGGTCTGCTGAAGGTTTGTCCTGTTGTGAGCACCGATGGTTTGAACAAGGCGCTTTACAAGTCATTGCCAGAGCGCATCATGGTTTGATTCCACTGAACATGCAGGCAGTGGAAGAGGGAATGAAGATTATCGAAAAGGTAGATTAAATTCAATCATCAGTATAGATAAGGGAGCGGGCTGCGTTGCGATGCAGTTCGCTCCCTTGTTTTATTAGGCTGGGTTGAAAAGGAAAATAAAAGAATGATGCAAATAGCACGATGCAGATTACATGATCCAATTTGCATCATATCGTGTACTGCATTCAAAATCTGGTATTGATAGTTTTTTTCGTATCTTAAACTAAAGAAAGTTGTTCTTTTCCTTGGCATTTCCAATTCTTTTCCTTAATTTTGTGGCGTTAATTTAAAAGAAAGGAATAATATGGAAACGATTAATATTCAGTTTCAAGTACCTTCTACAGGTCAATATACGCTTGACGAATTTGTCGCTAAGCTCAAAGACTATGCTGAAAAATTAGCCAGTTCTATCTCCAAATCAGGAAACAGTTATCAGGAAACTTATATGAGCCAGGCAGAGCAGGAAGCCTATGTGGCAGAAAGTCTCAACCGTGCTCTTGATGAACTGGAAGCCCATAAGAAGAATGGGACTAAGCCGATGGATGCTCGTGAATTGTTGAGAAGACTTCGGGAAGAGGAGGCGTAGTATGAAGGTTAAAATTTATACGGAAAAAGAATTTGAGCGACAACTTAGAAAGCTTTCCAAGCACTTATAATCTTTATCAGGAAGGAGATTCCGTTATCATTGATTTGTTGACAATCTATGATAAAGGAGAAATCTCTAATATCTCTGATGAGTTTATCAGTTTTTGCTTGATAAACGCAAAAATGGATAATACGCAGAATTTGTAGATTGTGTAATTTCGGAACTTCATAGTATTTCATAACGTATAGTTATGAATATTGTTTTGGATACCAATTGCCTTGTTATTGCAATTTCAAGGCAAAGCGAATACCATCAAGTATGGTAAGATTTTCTTGCTGGTAAATTGATTATCAAGGATCATACGATGGCTGCCCTTGGTTTGGGCGGTAAACCGTATAAGAAAATAAAGGTGACGCATCTTTGGGGAACTGCTACAATTATATGCCTAGTTGCCCCTGATTTACAACAAACTTTAACGCTGTTGCCGCTGATTTGCGACAAAAAAGTAGTATCTTTGCCCCTGATTTGAAACAAATGCGTATGTTTAGACGAAATATCATCAGTAAACTGGAGGCTTGGAAGCAAGACAAAAAGCATAAGCCCCTTATCCTGAGAGGAGCTCGACAGGTTGGTAAGACAACTGTGGTCAATGAGTTTGGCTCTCAGTTTGATAATTATCTATATTTCAATCTGGAAAGAAATGAGAATGCCAAGTTGTTCGAGATGGAGATTCCTTTAGACGACCTGGTGAATATGCTGTATGCCAGTGTCGGTAAGGTTAAGAAAGAAGGAACTACCCTTGTTTTCATCGACGAGATTCAGAATTCTCCTAAAACCATAGCACTTCTTAGGTATTTCTATGAACAGAGACCTGATTTGTATGTTATTGCAGCTGGCAGTCTGTTGGAGAATCTGGTGGATGTTAAAGTCAGTTTCCCTGTGGGAAGAGTACAGTATCTGGCTTTGCGACCTTGTTCGTTTTCTGAGTTCCTGGGGGCTATCGGCAAGTATAATCTGCTTGCCGTACTCTCGCAGAAGGCAGAATATACGGTTGCCTTCCATGAACAGTTGATGCATCTTTTCAATCAATATACTATTGTGGGAGGGATGCCTGAAGCAGTGCAGCAGTATGCTGAAACCCAAGATGTCATTGGTATCGAAGATGTTTATGAAACTCTGGTGCAAGCCTATAAGGATGATTCTGAAAAATACGTCAGAGGCAATAAGCTGACGGATGTGGTGAGATTTATCCTCTCTTATGGTTGGGCTTTTTCGGGTGAGACCATTACGTTAGGTAACTTTGCCAATTCTGGCTATAAGTCAAGAGAGGTGGGCGAGGCATTTAGATTGCTGGAGAAGGCAATGCTTCTGGAGCTGGTTTACCCAGTGTCTTCTACCCAGTTGCCGATTATTCCTGAGACCAAACGAATGCCAAAACTCATCTGGTTTGATACGGGATTGGTGAACTATCAGGCGGGAATCAGAAAGGAAATCATTGGCTCTACCGATATGGTGGACAGTTGGCGTGGGCATATTGCAGAACAAATAACGGCTCAGGAGTTATTGGCTTTGGAAGATAGGGTGGGACAGCATCGCTCGTTTTGGGCAAAGCCGAATAACGGTGCAGAGATTGATTTCATTTTTACTCATAACTCCAAGCTTTATCCGATAGAGGTAAAGAGTGGAACCAATGCCCATCTCCGTTCTCTCCAAGTATTTATGGATAGTTCGGAAGTTAATATAGCCATTCGTATCTGGTCAAAGCCTTATTCTATAGATAAGGTCAAGACCATTCATGGCAAGGAGTTTACGTTGATTAATCTTCGTTTTATCTGATAGGTAATTTGCGGAACGTATTGGATGCTGTAGTAGAAGAATGAGTGATAGATACAAAAACAAAAGAATTCAGCAAATTAGCATCTTGGCTATTTGCTGAATTCTCAATTCATATTCTATTTTTCCTTTTATTCTTTACTTGAAGCTGAGCTTGCCTTCGGCAATCTTCTTGGCTTCTTCTGGCTTGTTGGTGGTTATGAAGTCAACGCCGGAATCTACGCATTTCTGAATCTCCTTCATCTGGTCGATGGTCCATACATTCACCTTCATGCCCAGGTCGTGACTCTCTTTAATCCAGTTCGGATTTTTGAGGAGGGCACCACCATAGTAGTCGATGCCGGCAAAGCCTTTCTGTTTGATGACTTTGGGAGCCACGTCGCTGCCAGATAGTAAACCCGGGCTTGTGGGTTCAGCTTTACGAGTTCCTCGCAGGCATGCATGCTGAAGGAGATGTAATCCACCTGCTTCTCCATGCCGGTTGCCTTTACCAAATCAAGGCAAGCCTTTACGCATCTGTCTTCACGCTCAGGAGTCTGATGGGCCTTGATTTCCAGAATCAGCTGCATGGGAGCAAGCTTCTTGCCTGCCTCCAGATAACTCTTCAGCGTGGCGATAGGCTCACCGTTGGCAAGTTTCAGATTCTTGATGTCGGCATACTTGGCGTTCTCGATGATTATGCCATGGATGTCGTCGTCATGGTTTACCACCACGGTGCCGTCTGTGGTGATGTGTACGTCAAACTCGCTTCCCCAAACATCAGCCTTCTTGGCATTCTGCATGGCAGCGATGGAGTTCTGGGCTGCACCCTGACTGTTCCAATGGCCACGATGCTATCACCTTTACTTGAGCCATGGCGGAAGATGCCAAAAGCATCATTCCGCACAATATCATACTAGTCTTCTTCATATTCTTCTTTAAAAAACTTCTAATAACGTCTGAAAACGTCTGAGATAACTTCTAAAAATCTGTTTAAAATCTGTATCTTATACCCAACTGGCACTGGTAAGGATTACCATTGCCACCAGCTACGCCGGCGTTGGTATTTACGGCATACTTATACTGCTTCTTCTCCTGGTCGAAACCTGTGATGTAATAGAGAGGAACGTTAGAGAGGTTCTTGCCTACACCCCAGTCTTTGTTGAGAAGGTTGGCCACATTGAATACATCCAGTGAAACTTCCAGGGCATGGGTCTTGTAAAGCTTGAATGCCTTCTCCAAGTGAAGGTCGAAGGTGCCGTAGAAACCATTTACGCCGCCATTGCGCTCAGCCATCTTGCCATAGTTGCTCTGCAAATACTCCTTGAACTTCTTCTCCACCTTAGGGTTAGCCATCAGGGTTTCGAAGCCCTTGCGGATGCCTGCATCGGTGTTAGGGTCGTTAGGGTCGAAGATATAGGCGAGGTCGTTGGTTGCCACGAAGTCACCATTCACGTTGCCACCTACGATGGTAGAGTAGCGGGTGCCGCCGATGCCAGAGAAGCGGATACCTGCCTGGATGCCCCAGAAGGTTGGTGCTGTTCCGTAAACCACCAGCTTGTGGCGGAACTGACCGTTACCATAGCTCAGCTGACTCATGTCGCGTGGGTCATCCTTCACCATCTTTACCAGTGTTGAGGTGTTTGCCACGTCGCCATTATAGGTGTTGTTGTCCTTTACGCTGTTCCATGTATAGCTGAATGAGAGGAATCCATCCTTGAAGTATCTCCAGCTACCGTCGATGACGAAGGCAAACTGGTTTACCTTTCCGATGGTGTTAAGCTCCAGTACACGACCTATCTCCTTGGTCTTTCTGCCTTCCAGCCAGTTGGTGTTGCCCTTGGCATCGATGGTGTTGGCAGGCACATAGACGCCACGTCCACCTTCGTTTTCCAATCTGAAGTAAGGCTCATCCACCATGTTCTTGTCGATATAGAGATAGTTGTGGCGAGCCAGAGTCATGTATCCTGCTACGCCCATCTTGAATCGGTCGCTGAAGTAGTGGGTATACGATAGGTTTGCCTTGTAGATGGTTGGCACCTTGGAGCCCTCCTTGTTGCAGTTGATGGTGACGAGCTTCTCTACATTTGGATTCTTCAGCAGATCAGCACCCGGAGTTGTGGCTGGGTTCTGACGATAGCTTGGGAAGTTAGGAGTAGGGATGAGGCTCGCATCCTGGGTATCGATGGTTACGATGCGGCTTCCGTCGAACACCTGACTGTTTACCGTGGCGTAGTTGTTGATGTCTGATGCAAAGATACCGCCACCAAGCTTCAGAATATCGGTATGCTTGTTGTTGATATCCCACTGCAACTGTAATCTTGGCTGTACCAGGAAGAGACCGATGCCCTTGTCGGTTCTTACACCGAGAAGACGGTCGGCTGGCTCGTAGTAGTTGCCGTGGTCAAGATAGGAAGCGTTGTCGATGCGTACGCCGGCTGTGAGGTCGAAGCCCTCGAAGAGCTGGGTGTGCAACTGACCGTAGATACCTGCGTTTACGATGCGCTGGGTTACCTTCTGGTTCTTTTCGCCTTCTACCATATATACGTCGCGGGCATATCGGTAAGGGGTCATGTTGTTGAAACTGTCGAGTCCCTTGAAGTAGAAACGTCCGTTGGTTTCGCTGCCATAGAGTGAGGAGAGGTGAGAATACATCACGTCCAAGCCCAGGTATAGTTGATCTTGCCTGCATTGATGAGCAGGTTATCTACAAACTGATATACGTTGTCGTGGAAATTCTCTGGGGTGAATCGCTGTCCGCCTATCTGGATGTTGGTCATCAAGGTCTTTCCATCTACTTCCGATGCTACGTTCTGCACGATGGCACGTGGGATGGTGCCGTTAGGCAGGAGACTGTTTGCCTTGGTCTCTTCCATCGAATACATCCATTGCACTTTCGCCTCGTTGGTAATCTTTGGTCCGAATACGCTGCGGAGAGATGCCATCAAGCTGTTGTCTGCGGTGTTGCAGTCGGAGTAAGACTCCAGGAAGTTGATGGTGGTATTGTCACCTTGGCTATATGGCTGCTTGTTGATGTTCAGGTTGTTGCGAACACTGAGCAGATTGGTTGGGTTGATCTGCCAGTCGATGCGTGCGAACACGGAGTTGGTGTTTGATTTCTTGTCAAACGAACCGTACTCCGGCTGGTTAGGCAGCCCGTATTTATCTTTTGCTATCTGGGTGAAGGCATCAAGTGTAGCTTGCGACAGATTGTATCTGCTTTCATCCGATGCTCCATGAATGTCGGCGATGCGCAATGGCTTGGTGTCCTGCTGATGATCCCATGCCACGAAGAAATGCAGGCGGTCTTTGATGATAGGTCCACCCAGCGAGAAACCATACTGATAGGTGGAGAAATCAGAGGTACGCTTGTTGCCGAGGATGTCGTACTGGCTGGCGAGCCAGTCGGTGCGGAGATAGGAGAATGCCGAACCCTTGAGGGTGTTGGTACCCGATTGGGTTACGGCGTTAATGAGTCCGCCACCTGCACGGCCATAGGTTACATCATAGGCATTGGTTACCACCTTAAACTCTCTCACGGCCTCCATGGTCATGGCGTAAGGACTGCCTTTTCTGGTATTGGCAGCACCGCCGGAGATAGGGTTCTTGGATGACATGCCATCGATGTTGAAACCGGTGGAAGAGGCAAGCTGACCGCTGAGGTTCATGCCGTTGCTCAGCGGAGAGAGGTCGATGAGCGAAGTGAAGTTACGTCCGTTTACAGGCAGTTTCTTGATGTCCTGCGCTGTAACGCTGGTTGATGCTCCCTCGTTATCCACGTTCTTCTTCAGAGAGTTTGCCACCACTTCAATCTCTTTCAATTCCTGGCTCTGGTCGCTCATGGTGAAGTCAACACGCAGCATATCGCCCTGGTTGAGCGAATAGCCTGTGCGCTTCTGGTCACCATAACCGATGTATTTGGCGGTGATGGTGTAAGGCGAACCGAGTGGAATTTCTCGGATGGTATAGTTTCCGTTGGCATCAGTGGCAGCGGAAACGGTGAAACCTGTAGACTCGTTCTTTACGGTTACCAAGGCACCGATTACAGGTTCTTTGGTGTTATCCACAATCTTTCCTGTAACGGTGGCACGGGTGTTCTGTGCAAAGAGGCACGTGGTGCTACCAGCCGCCAACAGCGCTGCTGTGGCGACAAATCGAATTGAATTCATAAAATACAATCTTTGGTTTATAAAAGTTTATCGTGATTCTGCCGAATATCATAGAATTCTTCTATTCCTATTTCCTAAAAGAATTCTTCTGCTATTTCCTGAATACGTTTTTTACTTTCTCATAGCTGTGAGTGTACTCTCCACGTCGTTGAGCATTTTTGCAGTACTCTTGCGGCTAGCCTTGAGCATCTGCTGTTCCGACTGTGGGTTGATGGATGTGAAGTAATTGCTACCCTGTGCCAATTTCTTCTTGTTGCCATCATAGAGTGAATAGTTCACGTAGTGGAAGATGGTCTTGAAAGGCTCTTCCTGATACTTGAGATAGTGATTGTCGAGGAGGAGGAGATAATCGGCTCCTGCCTGGTCGAGCATGCCACGGAGTTGGGTGGCATTGACGAATGTAAGGTCAGATGACTGGTTCTCGCCTTCGCCTGTGGTCTTGATATCCTCCAGAATGTCGTGGTAGGTGCCCTGAATGGCATTACCGTCTACATAGGTGAAGTTTGCCTTTGATTTCTGGGCAAGTTGTGCGAGGTTGTCTTCTATCACCTTATTATATATGTAGCATACGCTGTCTGGGTTGATCTGCGTATCCTCTGCCAGCATATCAGTAACGAAATAGTTTGATTTCACGTTGTCTTGAGCGCCTATCACGAGTACGCGATGGGCTTTTACTGCGTTGCTGGTGGCATTGCTTTCCAATTCTGGTGTGCCAGCCATCATGTTGCTGCTAACGAGCATGGTCATCATCAGCAAACTACCTTTTGTAAATGTTTTCTTTCTCATTCTTCTTCTTCTTTCTATGATAATCTTTTCTGGTTGCAAAGGTAGGGGTATTAGATTACAGGAGAAATGCAATGGTGATACAATGCTTTGAATAAATTGTTTCAAAAAAATGAAGGTGGAACATCGGGTTCGATGCTCCACCTTTTATATATATACCTTATTATATATACATCTAAAAAATCTTTATTCTGCCAATCGGATGCTCATCGGGCTTACGGTGATGAGGCGCTTCTTGTATAAATCGCCCACGGCACGCTTGTAAACCTTCTTGCTCACGTGGAAACGCTCGTAGATGTCGTCGGCCTCGCTCTTGTCGCCAAGGTTACACTCGCCGTCGTTGTCCAGGAGATACTGGTAGAGGGTTTCGGCGAAATCGGCAGTCTGCTGGATGCCGGTCTTCTGCAGGGTGACATCTATCTTTCCGTCAGGACGAATTCTTCCGATGTAGCCCTTCATCTTGTCACCGGTATGGATGTACTGGAAAATCTGGTCCTGATAGAGGAGACCCGGATACTGGTTGTCGATGATAACCTTGAAGCCGAGATCGGTCTTCTGCCAGATGAGGAGATCTACCTCATCGCCATGCTTGTAGTGAGGATGGTCTTCGTTGAGATAACGCTCAATCTTGGCAGAGGCAACGATGCGATAGCTCTCCTCGTCGATGTGGATATGCACGATGTAGGAGTTGCCGAGCACCATACGTTTCTTCTGCTCGCGGAATGGGCAGAAGATGTCCTTCATTAGCCCCCAACCCAGAAAGGCTCCGTATTCGTTGACCCATTTCACTTCGAGATAGGCGAAATCGCCCACCTTTGCCAAAGGGGTTTCGGTGGTTGCTATGAGGCGCTCTTCCTGGTCGAGATAGATGAAGACATCCAGCTCGTCGCCGATGCCTGCGTCTTCAGGTACGTAGCGGGATGGAAGGAGGATTTCTCCCTCGTCACCACCATCGAGATACAGACCGAAATCAACTTTCTTTACGATGCGAAGGCGATTGTAATCGCCGAGTTTTATCTTTTTTGCCATATCATATTATTTTCGAGAATATAAAATGCTTTTGCCCTTACAGGGCGACAGGTTTGCGTCCGTAATTACCCAGGGTGTTGCCCTGGGCTAGGGGCTTCTGCCCTTTACCTTTCCCTTCGGCCGGTGACCGTTGGTTCAGGGCGTTTAGATGCAATCTATGGATGAGTCTGGTTCTTCTGCAGAAACTTCTTTATTGTTATCAGCAGTTTCTTTCTGGCTATCAGCAGCTCCTGCTTCCACCGTCTTCTCAATCATTCCATCCTTGAGATGGATGGTGCGGTCGGTGATGGCAGCAAGGCTCTCATCATGAGTTACGATGACGAAAGTCTGACCGAACTTGTCTCTGAGGTCGAAGAAGAGCTGGTGAAGCTCAGCCTTGTTCTTGGTGTCGAGACTTCCTGATGGCTCATCGGCAAGGATGACGGCAGGATTATTGACCAAAGCTCTCGCCACGGCTACACGCTGTTTCTCACCACCGGATAACTCGGCAGGCTTGTGACTGGCTCTATCGCTCAAGCCCATGAACGCCAGTAACTCCTCGGCACGCTCCTTGGCTTCCTTGCGGCTCTTGCCAGCAATGAAGGAAGGAATCATGATGTTCTCCAGGGCGGTGAACTCTGGTAGAAGCTGATGGAACTGGAAGACGAAACCGAGATGCTGGTTGCGGAAATCGCTCAGTTTCTTGGTGCTGAGGCTGCTTACATCGATGCCATCAACCATGATGCTGCCACTATCAGGCTTGTCGAGGGTACCGATAATCTGGAGGAGTGTAGTCTTGCCGGCACCACTAGGACCGACGATACTTACCACCTCGCCCTTGTCAATATGCAGGTCGATGCCCTTAAGCACCTGCAGGGAGCCGAAGCTCTTGGTTATACCTTTTATATCTATCATTTTCTTACTCAAAATTATTTTGCAGGCAAAATTAAGCAAAATATTTGGAAATGCCTAATTTTAAGAGATAAAAAGAAATAAGGAGGGATATAAAAAAACAAAACGCGCCTTATTCTTGCAAATTAAGCTCGTTTCAGTACTCAATTCTGTATTACTTTCTATAAAATGTATGTGTTATTTCAACCCATCGGCATCGCCGGTGGTCTTCAATCCGTTGCTCTTTTCTCTAGGGGTGATGTTCACCTTCTTTGCCACGGTATTCTCAATAAGGTTGGCATCAAAGGCCATCTTCTTATCGGTACAGTTGATGTTCTCGAAGGTGAAATCTACCAGACGATATTTCTCGCTCTTACCCACATCGAAGAAGTTGTCGCAATCCATCTGGATATTCTTCATTGTGATGTTGTTGCACTGGCTCAGAGGCATGTCCTTGCGATCGCCTGGCTTGAAGAACTGCTTCCATGGGCGGATGACGAGGAAGCTGCCTGTAGTGCCCTGGATGTTATCCACCATTACGTACTCGTAATGCTGAGGAGTATCAGGGCGCATCTTCAGCCAGAGTACGCGCTGTGCATTGCCCACCTTGGTGTTGCGTAATACGATGTTGCGGTCTTTCACGCTCTCGCTGCCGAGGGTTAAGCAGCCGTGCACTCTTCCGTACTTACAGTTCTGGATGAGCACGTTATATACAGGACCATTCTCTGGTGCCTGGTCTGCCCAGGTGCCCTTACCGCCCTTGATGGCGATGGCATCATCGTTTACGCTCATGTAGCAGCCATCCACCAGCACATCGTGGCATACATCGATGTCGATGGCATCGCTACTTGGTGCCCGCATGCCACTGGTAGGGGCGAAGATGGTGCAGCCCAGGAAGCGGACATGGTCGCAACGGTAGATGTGGTTGGTCCAGAACGGACTGTTCTGGATATGTACATCCTGCAAGGTTACGTTGCTTGAGTTGCTGATATAGACGAGGCGGGGACGCTGTGCATCCTTGTTGGTGCATTCACGGTTCCAGGTGCGACGAATCCAGAACTCCTCCCAATAGTGATAACCGTTGCCATCGATGGTACCCGGACCGGCGATGGTAAAGCCATCACATTTGTCGGCATTGATGAATGCGAGAAGTATTTGCAGGTCTCGCCCTCGATGCGGGTTTCTACCACTGGGAAGTTGGCGATGCGATCGCTACCTTTCAGTTTTCCGCCTTCCGAAACATAGAGATGAGTCTTTGGACGGAAGAAGAGGGCACCGCTCTGATAGGTTCCGGCAGGCACCACGATAACGCCACCGCCATCTTGGGCAGCACGGTCGATAACAGCCTGGATGGCCTTGGTCTGAATCAGGGTGCTATCCGTTTTCACGCCATAGTCGGTGAGAACGTATTTCTTGCCCAGGGTATCCACGTTCACCTTCTGGGCGTTGCTGAACCAGGCATCCATCTTTGTGCCATCAGGCCAAAGTTCGGTTTGTGCCTTCTTTGCTTTCTTCTGTTTCTTTGCGGCGTTGGCGCTTAGTGGCGAAAACGCCACCAGGCAAGCCATCAGCCAGATATATTTCTTCATGATTTGTTTTCTTTTTTAGCTTTAAAACTTAGACTTGGGGACCAGCGATGGAATCGCTGGGAACGGTGGCGGAAGGGGGAGGTTCTTTTTTACCCTTTTACCTTTTTACAATAGTTCGTTAATAATTCAATAATGTGCTAAGCAGCTATACGCTGTAAGCACGAGAGATCTTTGAAAATCTTACTAATTAAAGTTCGGTTCGGGTTGTACCCACATGCTTAAAAAATTCGTCTCATCAGATAAGTGTTGGTCATCAGTGACTTGAATGAAGACATAGAATATTCCATTCCCATCTCCTTCATTGTTACCTTGTCAACATTTAGTGATGTGAACGAAGCATTGAAAGCAAAATAGAGTTTCCACTTATCGCGAGTCTGGCAGTCCATAAGACCAGTATAGCCTTTGGCGTCACGAAAGCAATTATGAGAAGCTTTACATAATGCATATAGAACCTTATTACCTACTTTAGAGGCGCCGTGACCGAAACAGTAATTTGTAGATCTCTACTTCCGAAAGCCAACGGAGGCGGAGACAGGGGAGTTCATAGCCAGAGAGCGATGCAGAGCATCTTCTGCACAGTTCAAGATAACCCGATGACACGGTGACACTAGTTTTGCAACTTTTTGACCACGCGAGAGTAAACCTTCAGAAATCACTGTCATAAGTGTCACCCTGTCACCTCGAAACGGTTACTTCCGAATCAAAAGTCAAAGACTTACGATGCAAAAGTCAGGGACTTACGCTCCGTAATCCACTGGTTTGCTAACACCAGAACAAAGAAAATCTATGAGCAAGTATGAGCAAGTATGAGTAACTGTGAATTGCACCCTCACCATTTCCGTATCTTTGCAACGTGGTTCAGAGATACGCGGCGCTCCCAATCAGCAAAACAGGCGAAGACATTTGATGGAACAGGCTCTTCAATATGCCATGCGATCCCAATCAGCAAGCTGTCCCCCACTACAGCAAGCTATAGTAAGGCGGTCCCATCCCGCATAACATGGCGAAGACCGCTTTGGTCAGCCATACTTAGAGCGAAGCGGTTCCGAGCACCGAGAAGGTGCGGTTACATCCCTTGCCCTTTGGGAAAGGGCGAGGGCTTGGGAGTGGGTTAAGGACCTCCGCTGGGGTTTCTGTCCCCTACAAGGGGAACCGAAAGGCTCTTTAAGACTATTGAAGACAGGAGGGACTATTCTTTCACAATCACTTCAAATGTCTTGAAGATAAGCTTGATGTCATACCAGAAGCTGGCATTCTTCACATACTCCAGATAGAGTTTGATCTTCTCCTGCATGATTACATGGATGTAATAATCTACAGGAATCACCGCCTTGGTTTTAGGAGTGATAGCCTTCTCCAAAGCCTCGTAATCCATTTCAAGACAATCCTTCTGCACATCAACGAAGACGATGGTTGCACCCACATGGTTAACAACTGATGCACTTGCCGTATAAGTATATGCAGGAACGATAACCTCATCCCCCTCGCCTACGCCAAGCAATCTCAGCGCCATTTCTGCACAGGCAGTCTGCGAGTTCAGGCAAACCGCCTTCTCAGCGCCAACAAACTCAGCCACTTCCTTTTCCAATTTCTTAGTACGTGGTCCAGTTGTAATCCAACCGCTCATAATTGCATCACGCACTTCACTTCACTTCACTAGCCTCAGCCTCCGTCATATCAGGCGGAGGAAAAGGCGCATTACGCAATTTCATTGTCATAATATAATTATTTATTTAAAACAATAGTTCGTTAATAATTCAATAATGTGCTAAGCAGCTATACGCTGTAAGCACGAGAGATCTTTGAAAATCTTGCTAATTAAAGTTCGGTTCGGGGTGTACCCGCTTGCTTTAAAAATTCGTTT
>ENA-OQDW01000014-OQDW01000014.1-human-gut-metagenome-genome-assembly--contig:-NODE-14-length-59185-cov-3.892614_pt1 | contig 59185 bp, 60 predicted proteins | sample MGYA00242784_ERZ504613 | MGnify/ENA primary metagenome ERZ504613 (study PRJEB26092, sample SAMD00036330) | human gut metagenome | host: Homo sapiens | study: EMG produced TPA metagenomics assembly of...
TAAAAAAGTAAAGAAAGGCGCAATGAATGAACGACAAGAACATAATTGTGAACAAGCCGGAACCGAAACCGGGTATACTTGAGCGTAGTGATCTTTTGCGATCGCAGTAGGAATGGTAATCGGCTCCGGAATGGTAACTCTGATCGGACCGGCAATGGCTTATACCGGTTATTCTGTATGGCTTGCTTATCTGACAGCGATTGTCATGGGATTCTTTATGGTTTTTCCGTATATTATTCTTGGTGGGACCATGCGCGTGGCAGGAGGCCCGTATTCCATCGTAACGAACCTTTCCGGAGTCAGCACCGGAGGTCTGGTAGCTTATACGAAACTGGTAACGCCGATCCTCAACAGTTCTTTTGCGTTGGCACTGGGATTGTATTTGAATAATCTCCTCCCGGGAATTACAGTGAAAGCACTGGCAATCGCAGGTGTTGTTATCCTGTTTGTTCTGAATCTTCTGGGAATGGATATTTTTGCAAAGGTAAGCAAGATATTATCAACGGTTCTTCTGATCACAATGGTTCTGTATGTTGTTTTCGGACTTACACAGATCAGACAGCCGATCTTTAATTTTTCAGGAGATAAGATGTTTACCGGCGGCTTTAAAGGCTTTATGCTGGCGGCACTTCTTCTTATCAATTCCGCAAATGGTTACTACAATGTTCTGTGGTATGGTAAAGACGCGAAAAGAGCAACGAAAGATGTTCCGTTTGCGGCAATGTCCTGCGTGCCATGTCTGCTTTTTATTTATGTGGGCCTTGCGATGGTTACAGGTGGGGTGCTTCCTCACGATGAGGTTGCAGGTGTGGAAACAATCCTTCCGGCAGCACAGGAGATCCTTCCTGGTATTGTGTATAAACTTTTTATGATCGGCGGACCGATCATGGCAATCATCACTACTTTGAATGGTGTATTTAATGATGTACGATATCCGATCGCTCAGGCTGCCAAGGATGGATGGCTGCCGAAAGGAATTCTGAAGGAAAACCGTTTCGGAGCACCGTACCTGATCTATACCTACACACTGATCGTAGTGTTGCTTCCGATCATTTTTGATATGAGTATCGTGACGATCACAAATATTTTCCAGGTGATCACATTTTTTATGAATGTTACAGTTGTGTATGCAATTTCACGTCTTCCGAAGAAATATCCGGATACCTGGAAGAAGAACAAATTTCACCTTTCCAGTGCAGGACTTTACGTATTCTGTACCATCAGTATCATCATTTACACGATTATTTTTATAAAAGGAATTTTCAGTATTAAACTTGTATATGCAGTATCTGCTGTTATAGTTATGGTTGCATTGATCCTGATTGGTGTATATCTCACCAGAAAAGGTGGAATCCGTATCGAGACATCCATATGGCAGCCTGCAGAGGAGGAAAAAAATGAATGAATTAAATCCGTTCAAGCTGGCAAAAATGCTTGAGGAACTTGAGAACACCGTAGAATTACACAGTATTTCTGTACGGTATAAAGGAGAAAAGGTTGTTGAAGGAGCCTGGGCACCTTTCTCAATGGAAGAGCCGCAGATGCTGCATTCTTTATCAAAGATCGGAACAAGTATCTGTGTTGGATTTGCGGTGGATGAGGGAAAACTTCATCTGGAGGATAAATTTCTGGATTATGTGAGAGAAGATCTTCCGGATGAATATGATGAAGCCCTGGAAAATATTACCGTATATGATCTTCTTACCATGCAGGCCGGTTCCCCGGAATGCTGTAATAATGTATGGTTTTCCAGACTGGAAAAAGACTGGGAGAAGAACTGGCTTGGACAGCCTAAGCTGAAAGAAGATATCGGAAAAGTTTTTCATTATGATTCCGGATGCAGCTATACACTTTCCAGGATCGTGACCAAAGTTATGGGTGAAAACTGTCTGTCCATTATGCAGAAACGTGTTTTTGACAAACTTGGTTTTGGAAAGATCAACTGGCTTACAAGTCCTGAGGGACATAATACTGGCGGCTGGGGCATGTATCTGACCGCAGATCAGATTTCCACACTGGCACAGCTCCTTCTCCAGAAAGGAAACTGGAAGGGTGAGCAGCTGGTGCCACAGTGTGGATCGAAGAGATGGGACAGTCAAGAGTCGTAATTCCCGGAGATGAGAAAAAAGCACTGACTCATTATGCATATCACATCAAAGCAGGAAAAGAGATCTTTGCGGCAGAAGGAGCATTTGGACAGTATTTGGTGTGCTTCCGGGAACTTCCGGTTGCCATTGGCATTACCGCAGGTGCGAGAGAATATCTTGCGGCAGATATCTGCCTTAAATATATGAAGGAAGCAGTTTCCATACCTTGCCCGGAAGAAAAACGGGAAGAAGGAGAGAAATATCTGGAAGCAAAAATAAAAAGCCTTTCTCTGCCACAGCCGGAAGGCAGACTGAAAACTGCGGAAAAAGAACTCAGTGGATTATTTAACCGGGAGATTATTTTTACAGAAAATCCGAGAAACATTGAAAGTGCAAAGATCATTCCGGAAGGATGTAAACTGCGTCTGGAAATGATAGTCCAGGGTGAGAAAAAGATTGCTTATGCAGGATTTAAGAGCTGGAAACAGAACGATCTTTATCCGGATGATTTTACAAAGAGATATCACAGCATTGCTTATGGAATGGATCAGGAAACGTTATATCTGTCTGTGGGACTGCTCAACACTTCCTACAGGGAAGAGTATTCCTTCTGGGTCAATTCTAAAGATACCGTGATCGCGACCTGGAGACCTAACGTTACCTATCTTCCGGAACAGCCGGATATGGTATGGAAGTTACAGGAAACTTTAAATCCTGAAGAGAAAAAACTCAAAGTATAGACCGATAAAAATATAGCAATTCCTCCAACCTTATGATAAAAGAAACGAACAACCCGCAGGATACTGACTTGCCATCAGTGGTCCGATGGGTTGTTTTTTGTTTGGAATAAGTCTACAATAGGAAACAGAAATTTTTATTATTGTGACATAGGGAAGAAAGTGTACGATGAAAATACATTACAGAATTAAAAATAATGCAATAGAGATCGTTCGGTGTTATGGTACCGATGACCGGATCGTGCTGCCGGAAGAGATCAATGGTCTTCCGGTAGTCAGTGCGGCGCCGTATGCGTTTTCTGCACATAAGGATGGAGAAGAAGATGCAGAAACCTGGGAGAGCGAAGATGTAATTTCGTTCGGAGAAGAGAGACTTCTTGCCGGGGAGGAAGTGCAGGAGATCGTTTTTCCCGATACACTGAAGGAAATCGGAAGATATATTTTTTATGGATGCAAAAAACTGGAACGGCTGGAATTTTCGGATACGCTGATGCAGGTGGGAACCGGGGCGTTTACGGGCTGCAGCGGGCTGAAGGAGCTTGTGATCCATCAGAAAAAAGGGCTCAAGTCCTGTGCAAAGGAGATCCTCGGTGAGCTGTGGCAGAAGATCGATGTGGATTTTCTGTATGAAAATGGTGAGGCAGGTGGAAAACGTGCGCATATGGTTTTTCCGGAGCATTATGATGAGGCGGTGGAGAATACGCCTGCGAGAATTCTGTTTACGGAGTATCATGGCTCAGGGACCAATTACCGGCAATGCTTCTACAGCAAAGAACTGGATTTCGCAGAGTATGACAGCCTGTTTGATATGGCAGTGGTAATGGATAAGTTGGAGGTTCTGGTTGATATGAGCTTCGGACGACTTTGTCATCCGTGGCAACTGAGTAAAAAGGCGAAGAAGCAGTATGAGGATTATATCCGGGGAAATCTTAAGGATATCGGGGAATTTCTGGTGGAAAGCGGAAGCTTAAATGGTCTGGAGCTGCTTTCTCGGGAAAAACTCTGGAACAGAGAGGGCCTGGAACATAGTATTGATGTGGCGTCCGGGAAGAAGGATATGGAGATTTCCGCATTTCTGATGAATGAACGCAGCCGGATGCAGAAGGAAGAGCAGAAGGTGGCCGGGGAGACAGAAAATGAGAGGTGCCCTGTTAAAAGGAGAAAGAAGTTTCAGTTATGAGTGATATAGAAACAACTGAAAACAATAAAAATAACTTCCTGCCCGGTCAGGGATCCAATTCCCAGGAGGCAGCCCAGCGTCTCCAGGACATCGGCAGCAGCATCCTCCGGGCGGCAAGAGACGAGCTGTATCTTGGCATGCGTTTTCTGGATGTGGCGCTGAGCAGCTTTATTTATCAGATGGATGGTTCGGTCAGTCCGTTTGGAACAGACGGGGCTGTGATGTACTTCCATCCGGCACAGCTTGGCGGGCTTTATAAAGAAAACAGGATTCTTGTGAATCGAGGATATCTCCATATGGTATTTCACTGCATTTTCCGGCACTTTGGGAAGCGGGAATAGAGACGCGTTTGTGGAATTTAAGCTGCGATATTGCAGTGGAGCATATGATCGACGGGATCTATCACCGCTCAGTCCGATATTCCAGAAGTCTTCTCCGGAGGGAAACCTACCGTCTTCTGGAAAAGGAAAAGAAGACGCTGAATGCAGAGAGAATCTACAAGATTCTGAAAGAAGAATTTCTGAAGGAAAAAGAACTGGCACAGCTTGAAAAAGAGTTCTACGTGGACGACCATAAATACTGGGCAAACCAGCAGCCCGACCGGAAACCCAATCCCCTGATGAGTAAAAAATGGGGAGATATCAGCGATGGGATCGAAACAGACCTAGGGACTTTTTCCAGAGAGTCAGGAGAGCAGGACGGAGATTTTCTGGACCAGCTGAAAATAGAGAACCGGGAACGATATGATTATCGGGAATTTCTGCGGAAGTTTGCAGTATTTCGGGAAGAACTGACTGTGGATCCGGACAGCTTTGATTATAATTTTTATACCTACGGGCTTTCCCTTTACGGGAATATGCCGCTGATCGAACCCCTGGAAACCAGAGAAGTGAAAAAAGTTTCGGAATTTGTCATTGTGATCGATACCTCCATGTCCTGTTCAGGAGAACTGGTACAGAGATTTCTGGAGGAAACCTATGGGATCTTAAGCGACAGCGGGAATTTTTTCCAGAAGGTAAATATACACATTATCCAGTGTGATGAGAAGGTGCATTCGGATGTAAAGATCACCGGTGCAGAGGAATTGCAGGAGTATATGAACAGCCTGGAACTTTACGGTGATGGAGGTACAGATTTCCGTCCGGCTTTTGCTTATGTGGAAGAGCTGATGGAAAAACGTGAGTTTGAAAATCTTAAGGGCCTGGTGTATTTTACAGACGGATACGGGCTTTTTCCGGCAAAGATGCCGCCATACCGGACAGCATTTGTATTTATGGAGCAGGAGCCTGAGGATGTGGATATCCCGGCCTGGGCCATGAAGCTGGTGATCACGGAGGAAGAATTGTAAAGAATTATATCCATATCTTATGTCATGAATCTGATATTTTAATCTTTTATTTTGTATATTGCTATCTGCATATCAGTTATAGTGTAGAAAATAGGTAACAACAGACAATGTTACGGAAAATATACAGAACAGGAGATTGTATGGCATGAGATATGGGTATTTTGATGAAGAAAAAAAGGAATATGTGATTACCAGGCCGGACACACCTGCTCCGTGGGTGAATTATTTGGGATCGCCGGAATACGGAGCAATCGTTTCCAATAATGCAGGGGGATACAGCTTTGCAAAATCCGGGGCGAACGGCAGAATCCTGAGATATATTTTTAATCAGTTTGATCAGCCGGGAAGATATATTTATCTCAGGGATAATGACACAAAAGATTATTGGTCAGCATCCTGGCAGCCGGTTGGCAAAGATCTCAGTGAGTATAAAAGTGAATGTCATCATGGCACAGCCTATACTAAAATGATGGCAGATTACAGCGAGATACATTCAGAGGTGAGATACTATGTACCGCTTGGGCAGTCCTACGAGGTATGGAATCTGAAAGTTACCAACTGCTCAGACAGAAAACGTGAGATCAGTGTGACTGGATATGCAGAGTTTACAAATAACAGCAATTATGAACAGGATCAGGTGAATCTGCAGTATTCCCAGTATATTACAAGAACAGTATTCTGTGGAGATCGTGTACGTCAGATGATCCATGCGAATCTGGACGGCCTTAAGGATGGGGAAGAGGTTGATAACAAGAACGTGTTCAACCGATTCTTCGGCCTGGCTGGAGAGAAGGTTTCTTCCTGGTGTGGTGACAGGGAAAAATTCCTTGGAAGATATCACGGATACAACAATCCAGCAGGGGTTGAAGCCGGAGTATTATGTAATGAGGGAAATTATAATGAAAACAGCTGTGGAGCTCTTTCAACTGTAATTACTCTGGAACCGGGAGAAAGTCGGGAAATGGCTTTTCTGGCAGGAATGAAGGAGGATAATGAAGCAGCGGAGATTATAGCACATTATGCAGACTGTGAAAAAACATGCGCGGTGGAGCTTGAAGAACTGATCAGTTACTGGCACGGACAGCTTGCACATTTTCAGATCAGAACACCAAGTCCGGAATTCGATACCATGATCAATACATGGAACGCATATAACTGTTTTATGACATTTATCTGGTCACGTGCAGCATCTTTTACTTATTGCGGACTTCGTAACGGATATGGATACCGTGATACTGTACAGGATATCCAGGGTGTGATCCATCTTGCACCCGAAATGGCACTGGATAAGATCCGTTTCATGTTGTCAGCACAGGTAGATAACGGCGGCGGTCTTCCACTTGTGAAATTCACACATAATCCGGGACATGAGGATACACCGGATGATGCGTCCTATGTACAGGAAACCGGTCATCCGGCATACCGCGCAGATGATGCACTCTGGCTGTTCCCTACTGTATACAAATATATTTCAGAGACAGGAAATTTTGCATTCATCGATGAAGTGATCCCGTTTGCAAACAAGGATGAAGGAACTGTATACGAGCATCTGAAAAGAGCTATTGACTTCTCCATGAACCATCTTGGCAGACATGGAATGCCGGCCGGACTTTATGCAGACTGGAATGATTGTCTGAGACTTGGAAAGGATGGGGAATCTACTTTCGTTGCATTACAGTTCTATTATGCAATGACTATCCTGAAAGAGTTTGCAAAGTACAAAAAAGATGAAAAATATATAAAATACCTGGAAGAAAAACAAGAGCAGCTTGGAAAATTGATCCAGGAACTCTGTTGGAATGAAGATCGTTTTATCCGTGGGTTTACGGAGCGGGGAGAGGTTATCGGAAAGAGAACTGACCCGGAGGCAAATATGTGGCTGAATCCACAGAGCTGGGCTGTGATCAGCGGCCTTGCAACAGAGCGGCAGGCAGATTTGGCCCTTCAAATGGTTTATGAAAGATTGAATACAGAATACGGTGCAATCCTTATGGATCCTCCATATCATCAAATGCTTTCGACGGAGCACTTGCGGTTATCTACAATGCAGGAACAAAGGAAAATGCGGGAATCTTTTCACAGTCACAGGGATGGCTCATTCTGGCAGAAGCACTTTGCGGACATGGTGAGCGTGCATTTAATTATTTCCTGGAGAATGCTCCGGCAGCGCAGAATGACAGGGCTGAGATCAGACAGCTGGAGCCATACTGCTATGGACAGTTTACAGAAGGAAAAGCAAGCCCGAATTTCGGACGATCTCATGTGCACTGGCTGACAGGAACAGCATCTACTGTGATGGTAGGATGTGTAGAAGGAATTCTTGGCATGCGTCCGGATTTCTATGGCTTACGTATAGCACCATCGATTCCAAAAGAATGGGAGAAGTTTGAGATAAGCAAGGATTTCCGTGGATGTCATCTCCATATCACTGTGAAGAATCCGGGACATGTGGAAGCTGGATGTAAAAAACTCTATGTAAATGGAGAAGAACTTCCGGGTAATTATATTCCGCAGGAGAAACTTACCGGTGAGACAGAAATTGAATTCTATATGTCATGACATAATGGATATAAATTGCGAGGAGATCACATTTATGAATACAAAGTAAAATGGAATATAAATACCGTTTTATTTTGGCAGGAAGGAGATCACAGAATGAAATATATAAAATTTCAGGATAAAAATGGAAGCTTTTCCATAGAAAATCCGGAGAATTACAGCGGTTTATATATACCTCTGGCCGGAGAAAACGGATTGAAATCCGCGATCACCCCTTCTCTGGGAGGAGACAGCAAACTGGATCAGAATCATTTTCTGCTGGAACCGGTAAGCATTGAGAATCTTCATAATAATCGAAACACCAGAAATTTCTGGTGCAAGATAAAAGGAAAAGGTTACTGGTCAGCATGCGGAGTTTCGGCAGAACAGGAATTTCAGAAATATACTGATAAACAGGATAAAAGCAGCCTGGAAGCCGGATTTATGTGGCAGAAGCTGCACAGAACTTCTGAGAAATACGGACTTCAGTCAGAGATTTTGTCTTTTGTGACAGTGAAAGGTGATGCGGAGGTCCATCTTGTAAAGATTACCAATATTGAAGAGGAAGAACAGGAGATCACACCGGTTGCTGTAATACCTGTATATGGAAGAAGTGCAGACAATCTCAGAGATCACAGGCATGTGACTTCCCTTTTGCACAGGATAAGAACAACGGAGTACGGTGTTGAAGTAAAACCGGTGCTTTCTTTTGATGAAAGAGGTCATCAGAAGAATAATACTACATATTTTGTATATGGATCTGAAGGCGAAGGAACGGAACCGGAAAGCTTTTATCCTGATGTGGAAATGTTTATCGGAGAAGGCGGTTCTTTCCTGATTCCGGAGGTGGTCAGAGAAGAGAAAAAAGGTGTTCCGGCAGGAACAGAAATTGAAGGAAAGGAAGCTGTCGGTGGTATTCGTTTTGCATCCAGGGTTCTGAGACCACATGAAACAGCTGTATATGTTGTGACAGCGGGAATATCTGAAAAAAATCAGCTGCCGGAGGAGACTGCACGGTTTTACAGAACTGAAAAACAGGTTGCAAGAGAATTTGAACATGTAAAAAAACACTGGACAGAAAAAGTGAATGTTTCTTTTGAGACAGGTGATGAGGACAGAGATAATTATCTGAAATGGATCTGTTTCCAGCCGATATTAAGAAGAATTTACGGTTGTTCATTCCTCCCGTATCATGATTATGGAAAAGGTGGAAGAGGCTGGCGTGATCTTTGGCAAGACTGTCTGGCACTTCTGATCATGGATCCTTCTGTTGTACGTCAGATGATCGTCGATAATTACGGTGGAGTACGCATCGATGGAACCAATGCCACGATCATCGGAAACAGACAGGGTGAATTTATCGCAGACCGTAACAACATTGCCCGCGTGTGGATGGATCATGCTTTCTGGCCATTTGTGACAACGCAGCTTTATATGGATCAGACCGGGGATATGAATGTCCTTTTTGAGAAGATTCCATATTTCAAGGATCTTCAGACAAAAAGAGGAACTGCGCATGATGAAAAATGGAGCAGTGCCTATGGAGAAAATCAGAAAACAGAATCCGGTGAGATTTATTACGGAACGGTTCTGGAACACATTTTGCTGGAAAATCTCTGTGCTTTTTATGATGTAGGAGAGCACAACGAGATGAAACTTCACGGGGCAGACTGGAACGATGCCATGGATATGGCATGGGAAAATGGTGAGAGTGTGGCATTTACCTGTGCATATGCTGGAAATATGAAGAACATCGCAGAATATCTGAGAAAACTTCAGGAAAAGGAAATGTTTGACAGGATTGAAGTTGCGGAAGAAATGGAAATCTTGTTTACCGGAGACCGTGAGCTTTATGAAAGCCCGGAGAAAAAGCAGCAGCTTCTGAGACAGTACACAGAAAAATGTGCACATGATATCAGCGGAAATACTATTGTGATCCGTCTGGACCAGCTTAGCCGGAATCTGGATGAAAAGGCAGACTGATGATGGAAAACATCCGCAGAAGAGAATGGGTAAAAGACGGAGAAAACGGCTGGTTCAACGGATATTATGATGATCATAAACGTCCTGTGGAAAGGGCAGAAAACAGCCAGGTACGTATGATGCTTACCAGTCAGGTATTTGCGATCATGAGTAAAACCGCACAGAAAGATCAGATTGAGTCTATCTGTAAAAGTGCGGATAAATATCTTTTTGACCGTCAGGCAGGAGGATATCGCCTGAATACCAATTTCCATGAAGAAAAATTTGATCTGGGAAGAATGTTCGGGTTTGCTTATGGAGAAAAGGAAAACGGAGCGGTATTTTCTCATATGGCTGTTATGTATGGCAATGCACTGTATAAAAACGGCTATGCAAAAGAAGGACATAAGGTTCTGGAAACGCTTCTGGACGCTGCCATGGATTTTGAGAACAGCAGGATGTATCCTGGAATTCCGGAATATTTTGATAATCAGGGAAGAGGATTGTATGCATATCTTACCGGTGCTGCAAGCTGGTATATGCTGACTATGATCACAGAGGTATTTGGCGTCAGAGGAGATCTTGGAGATCTGGTGATCGCGCCGGCACTGATGCCGAAGCAGTATAATGAGAATGGACAGGCATCTCTTACTATGGAATTTGCCGGAAGAAAGCTGGAGATCTGTATCTGCAATCCGGAGAAAAAACTTCCTTCAGAATATAAAATAAAAACAGTATGGTGCGATGAAAAGGAAATGAAAAACAAACAGAGTACCTGTGTACGTATAGAGCGGGAACTGCTCGAAAAGCTTTCTGTAAAAGAAACACACAGGATCAAAGTGGAACTGATGTAACAGAAATCGGTTATACATAATTGTTAAATTACAGAAACAGAAGTATCAATAGGAAAACGGCATCCCACAGTTGTAAAAAGCTGCGGGGATGTCGTTTTTGATGCTGATAAAAAATATCAGCCATAATAATATAATAATAAGGATGTTTACCACATGGATTTGTAATATTTGTCACGGTACTTCTTTGGGGTAAGGCCGGTGAAGTTTTCAAAGATCTGGATAAAATGACTCTGTGAAGAGAAATTCAGATAATTGGCGATATCAACTACTGCTTTATCAGAGTATCGGAGCAGGTGAGTGGCTTTTTCGATTTTTTTCTCGCGGATGTAATCACTTATGGATACTCCAAGATTCTGTTTGAATACTCTGGACAGATAACTGGGAGAGAGTCCGGTATGTTCTGACAGATCCTGAATGGTGATACGCTCCTTAATGTGACCGTAAATATAGTCCACGCATTGCATGACCGGTCTGGAAAGAATAGAGCTTTTTTTCTGGAGGATCATTTTTCCGGTAAAATCTCTGGCCATAATATGATGCAGATCTGCAATCTGGCGTACAGTGGTGCAGGAATCCATTTTCAGAATGTAAAAATCGCTGAGACGATATGCCTGTTCAGACTCCAGTCCACCGTCAATACAGTAACGGGTGAGCATGGCAGTAGTGACAACGAAATGATACTTCAGGTTGGTCAGAGGATTTTTGGAGAGGATACCGGTTCCCTTCAGATGAAGAAAAGAGTCTTCCTCGCAGTTTTTGTTTACAGCTTCCATATCACCGGCTCTTACGGCATTGTAAAAAGAATATTCCACAGAGGGAGAGCGATGAAGAGCTTCCAGTTCTGTATCTTCCAGTTCATTAGTAATCCAGTCTTGGGAAATGGACATATTGATATCCTCCTTATATGTTGGTGTTTAAGGAATGTATTGGTTTCTTATATTATGACATGAATCTGACATTTTGTTAAGATTAATAATATAATCGCAGATAAAAAAATGGTATATTTTTATCATCAAAGGTAAAGCATCGGGGATGCTACAGAAAAAGGAGGATTTATACTATGAAAAAAAGAGCGGTATCTATGATCCTTGCAGCAGCAATGGTTTGTGGAATGATGGCAGCAAATGTAAGCTGTGTATCTGCAAAAGGATCGGATGAGGGAAAAGTGATCAATATTTATTCCTGGAATGATGAGTTCCGTCAGAGACTGGAAGCTGTTTATCCGGAAGTAGAGTCCACTTCCAAAGATGGTACAGTTACAAAACTGAAAGATGGTACAGAGATCCACTGGATCGTAAATCCGAACCAGGATGGCGTATATCAGCAGAAACTGGATGAGGCACTTCTCAACCAGGCTGATGCAAGTGCAGATGATAAGGTAGACATATTCCTTTCTGAGACAGATTATGTATTCAAATATACAGACAAAGATGCAGATGTTGCAATGCCTCTTACTGATCTTGGCATTGATCCGGACAAGGATCTTGCAGATCAGTATGATTTCACGAAAACAACAGCTTCTGATGCGGATGGAGTACAGAGAGGCGCCACATGGCAGTGCTGCCGGGTGTCCTTGTATATCGTCGTGACATTGCGAAAGATGTTTTCGGTACTGATGACCCGAAAGAAGTTGGCGAGAAGATGAAAGACTGGGATACAGCCAAAGAATCAGCAGCTCAGCTGAAAGAAAAAGGATATTATACATTTGCTTCTTATGCAGACACTTTTCGTTTATATGGAAACAGCATTGAGAATCCGTGGGTAGAGTCCGGTGATTCTGTGATCAAAGTAGATTCAAAGATCATGGACTGGGTAAAAGATTCCAAAGAGTGGCTGGATGCAGGTTATCTTAACAAAACTGTAAAAGGTCAGTGGAACGATGACTGGAACAAGGCAATGAGTTCTGAGTCCAAGGTATTCGCATTCCTCTTCCCGGCATGGGGTATCGACTTTACTCTGAAACCAAACTGGGATGGAGCAGAAGGTGACTGGGCTGTTACAAATCCTCCGCAGGAATACAACTGGGGTGGCTCTTACATTCAGGCTGCAACAGGAACAGATAATCCGGAACATGTCAAAGATATTATCCTGGCAATGACGGGAAATCAGGATAATCTTCTTAAGATTTCCAAAGAATACTCTGATTTTACAAATACAAAATCCGGTATGAAAGATGCAGCTACAAATGCAGATTTCGCATCTGATTTCCTTGGTGGACAGAACCCGTTTGAGTATTTTGCACCGGTTGCAGAGAATATCAAGATTGCACCGCTTTCCGCATATGACCAGGGTTGTGTAGAGCTGATCCAGAACGCTTTCAGTGATTACTTCCAGGGTAAAGTAGACTTTGACAAAGCAAAAGCCAACTTTGAGACAGCTATTCAGGAGCGTTATCCGGAGATCACAGAGATCCAGTGGCCGGAATAAATACCACATGAGGATAATTGTTGATGCTGCAGGATCTTTGGATCCTGCAGCTTGCTGGAAAGGAAGAGCATTATGAAGAAAAAGAGCGTTAATTACGGAAAATGGGGATACATATTTATTCTTCCGTTTTTTGTGATCTATTTTATCTTTTCGCTGATTCCGCTGTTTGATACAGTGAGATACAGCTTTTTTGAATATTTCCGTTCTGGAATCAAGCAGATTGGTCCTAATTTTATAGGACTTGCCAATTATGTCAGTCTTCTGCATTCTGACATGCTGAAATACGGACTGAATACACTGATCCTTTGGGTGATCGGATTTGTTCCGCAGATCGTTATTGCACTGGTGCTTGCATGCTGGTTTACCGATGCCAGGCTGAAGCTTCATGGCAAGCAGTTTTTTAAGGTTGTAATTTATCTGCCGAACCTGATCATGGCATCAGCATTTGCACTTCTGTTTTTTACCATGTTTTCCACAAACGGACCTGTAAACTCCATTTTGTGTTCACTGGGCTGGATAAAGGAACCGATTGATTTTCTGGGCTCTGTTCTGGGAACAAGATCATTGGTAGGTTTCATGAATTTCCTGATGTGGTTCGGAAACACGACCATCATGCTGATGGCAGCAGTAATGGGAATCAGTATGGATATTTTTGAAGCATCGGATCTGGACGGATGCAACAGCATTCAGCGTTTCGTCTATATTACGCTTCCACTGATTCGTCCGATTCTTTCCTATACTCTGATCACTTCCATCATCGGTGGCCTTCAGATGTTTGATGTACCGCAGATCCTCACAAACGGACAGGGTAATCCGGACAGAACATCCATGACACTGATTATGTTCCTGAACAGCCATCTGAAGAGCAAGAATTATGGTATGGCCGGAGCATTGTCTGTATACCTGTTTATTATCAGTGCAATCCTCTGCTTCTTTGTATATCGTATGACTAACGACAATGATCCGGACGGATCTAAGAAAGCAGCGAAAAAGAGAGCAAGAGCAGAAAGGAGAAAAACAAAATGATGAAAGATAAGAACAGCCAGCAGGATCAGAAGTATCGTGGCACATGTGGTACTTATTATTCTTTCCTTTATGTGTCTCTTTTTCTTTTATGTACTGATCGTGAATGCGTCTCATTCTCATGCAGAGCTTCAGAAGGGATTTTCTGCTCTTCCTGGAAAATATTTCTGGAAAAACCTGATGAATGTTGCAAATGACGGAAGCTTTCCGATGTTCAGGGGAATTCTTAACAGTATTATCGTGTCCGGATGCAGTGCAGTATTATGTACATATTTTTCCTCACTGACAGCATATGGTCTTTATGCCTATGATTTCAAGGCAAGGAATGTAGCGTTTACATTTATCATGGCGATCCTCGTCATGCCGACACAGGTAACTGCAATGGGCTTCCTTCGTCTGATCACAAAGATGGGATTATATGATTCCCTGCTTCCGTTGATCATTCCGTCTGTTGCGTCACCGGCCGTATTCTATTTTATGTACAGCTATCTGCAGTCCTCACTGCCGATGTCACTGGTAGAAGCAGCCAGAATTGACGGCTCCGGAGAATTCCGTACTTTCAACAGTATTGTCCTGCCAATCATGAAGCCGGCAATCGCTGTACAGGCGATTTTTACATTTGTAGGCTCCTGGAACAATTATTTCGTTCCTGCTCTGGTTATCCAGTCTAAAAGCAAGATGACTGTTCCAATCCTGATTGCAACACTTCGTGGAGCAGATTATATGAATTTTGATATGGGTAAGATTTACATGATGATCACAGTTGCCATTGTGCCGATCATTATCGTATATCTCCTTCTTTCCAAGTTTATCATCGCAGGAGTGACACTTGGAGGCGTAAAAGAATAACAAAAGGTAGCAGGTAAGATATGACAGTTAAGAAATGGAAACACAGCGGAACAAAGAAACACAGCATGTCAGACCGTAGAATACGAAACGGTCTTCTTTCGGAAAAAGCAGCAGAGGAGGGTATTGTACTGCTGAAAAATGATAAAAAAATACTCCCTCTGAATATTTCCACGAAAATAGGTTTATACGGCGCCGGTGCGGGAAAGACAGTGAAAGGCGGAACAGGTTCCGGTGATGTGAATAACAGAAGTAACATTTCTATTTATCAGGGACTGAAAGAAAACGGTATTCAGATCGTAAGCGAGAAATGGCTGGCCAATTATGAGTCAATATACGCAGAAGCACGCCGGGCATGGAAAGAAAAAATACTGGAAGAAGCAAAGTTTGTGGAAAATCCTTTTGATGCCTATGCGGAAAATCCCTTTGCAATGCCGGAAGGCCGTGCAGTCACAGCAGAAGATACTGTCGATGCCCAGACAGCAATCTATGTGGTAAGCAGGATTTCCGGTGAGGGAAAGGATAGGCGCAGGGTCGAGGGAGATTATTATCTGAGCAGACGGGAGCGGGAGGATATCCGGTTCCTTGATGCACAGAAGATTCCTACAGTACTTATCCTGAATTCCGGCGGTCCGGTAGAACTGACAGATATTCTGGAAGAAACAGAAAATATCTGTGCTGTCCTGAATATTTCCCAGCTTGGACAAAGAGGCGGACTTGCCCTCGCCAATGTCCTTCTGGGAAAGGTAACTCCAGGCGGCAAGCTGACTGCAACATGGGCCAGAAGGTATGAGGATTATCCGTGTGCAGAGGAATACAGCTATCTTAATGGCAAGCTTGAAAGAGAAGAGTACAAGGAAGGAATTTATACAGGATATCGTTATTTTGATACTTTTGGTGTAAAACCGCTGTTTCCGTTTGGATATGGACTTTCTTACACAGAAATGCAGATACGCTTCCATGGGATGAAAACATCAGGGGATGGCGTTGAAGTTGAAGCAGAGGTAACGAATACAGGAGAAACTTTTTCGGGAAAAGAGGTCGTGCAGGTCTATGTGTCTCTTCCACAGGATGAATCAGGGAAGGAATACCGTCGGCTGGCTGGCTTTGCAAAAACAAAACTTCTGAAGCCGGGGGAAAAAGAACTGCTGAAAATCAGGATCGACAGAAAGACACTGGCATATTTTTCCGAAGAGCAGCATGCCTGGATTGCTGAAAAAGGTTATTATGCTGTCTGGGTCGGAAACAGCATTGCATCGCTTACGCTGGCTGCAATGCTTGAAGTGCCGGAGAGTGTGATCCTGGATAAAACGAATATCCTTGAGAATCAGACTGATATTACTGAAGAAGTTTATGACCGCCAGAATCTTTCTGCCAGAACTCTGAAATGGAAAGAGAAGGCAGAGAATGAGAAGATTGGAAGATATATCTATTATCCTGAACCAGAGAAGAGAACAGAATGCACCTGCCAACCGGAAAATAAGATTCCTGCAAAGGATCTGCTCCCGCTGTTTTATGGGAATATTGCTGGAATCTCCAGTAATCTGGGGGCGGCAGGAATCCGTGTTCCTGGTTCTGCCGGTGAGACTACGGCTGCTCTTTATGAGCAATATGGCGTTTTCCCACTGATCATGGCCGATGGGCCGGCAGGACTGAGACTTCAGCAGAATTATGAAGTAGACAGAGAAACAGACACAGTATATGGAATCGGTGTCCTTGGATCTCTGGAAAACGGATACCTGAGAACAGATGAGATTCACGAAAACGCAGACAGATATTATCAGTTCTGTACGGCATTTCCGGTTGGAACTGCACTGGCTCAGACCTGGGATACTGCCCTTGTGGAAAAAGTTGGAATAGCGGTGGCAGAAGAAATGGAAGAATTCCACATAGATCTCTGGCTAGCACCTGGTCTTAATATTCAGAGAAACCCTCTGTGCGGCAGAAATTTTGAGTATTATTCCGAAGATCCGCTGCTTTCCGGAACCATGGCAGCAGCCATGACAAAAGGAGTGCAGAGCAGACCTGGCTGCGGTGTTACCGTTAAGCATTTTGCCTGCAACAATCAGGAAGATAATCGTATGGGCGTAGATGCACAGGTATCAGAACGTGCCCTGAGGGAAATTTACCTGCGTGGTTTTGAGATTGCAGTTAAAGAAAGCAGACCAGTGGCAATCATGTCTTCCTATAATTTACTGAATGGTGTCCATGCTGCAAACAGTGTTGATCTCTGTACAGCCATTGCCCGAAAAGAATGGGGATTTGACGGTGTGATCATGTCAGACTGGAATACAACGGTTCCGGAAGATGGAAGTATTCCGTGGAAATGCGTGACAGCAGGAAATGATATTATCATGCCTGGTAATGCAGCCGATGCAGAAAATATCCGAAAAGCTTTTGAAGACGGAAAGCTTTCGGAAGAAGTTGTCAGAATGTCTGCGGGACGTATTCTGAACCTGATACACACACTGACAGCAGAATAAAAAAAATTATATAGTAGTGAAAAACTTGCCTGAATTCAATTTTCGATTTATCATTGGATTCAGGCATATTTTTGTAGATGTCGCGCAAGGCAACCCGTTTTAGGCGGAGAATCCTGCAGGCAGTTTTTTATATGCCGTGAAAAGGAGAATACCATGAACATAAAACGAGCAAAGCAGGAGATCAGAGATTCCATAGAAGCATATCTTTCAAAGGACGAATTCGGTGAGTACCGGATCCCGGCGATCCGACAGAGACCGATCCTTCTTATGGGCCTCCGGGAATCGGAAAGACACAGATTATGGAACAGATAGCAAGGGAATGCGGGATTGCTCTTGTTTCCTATACCATTACCCACCACACCAGGCAGAGTGCTGTGGGACTTCCTTTTATTGTAAAAAAGAATTATGGTGAGGAAGAATTTTCTGTCACGGAATATACCATGAGTGAGATCATTTCGTCCGTTTACGACAAAATGGAAAAAACAGGTCTGAAAGAAGGCATCCTGTTCATTGATGAGATCAACTGCGTATCTGAAACACTAGCGCCGATGATGCTGCAGTTCCTTCAGGGAAAAACCTTCGGAAACCAGAAGGTGCCGGAAGGCTGGGTAATCGTCACAGCAGGCAACCCGCCAGAATATAACAAATCCGTCCGGGAATTTGATGTGGTTACTCTGGACCGCATCAAGAAGATCGATGTGGAGGCAGACTTTGATGTATGGAAGGAATACGCCTATCAGCAGGGAATTCATCCGGCGGTGATCTCCTATCTGGAGCTTCGCAGAAAAATTTCTACAGGGTGGAGAATACCGTAGACGGAAAGATCTTTGCCACAGCCAGAGGCTGGAGGATCTTTCACGTCTGATCCAGGTTTATGAGATCCTTGGAAAACCGTAGACCGTGAGGTGGTCAGCCAGTACATCCAGCACAGGATGATCGCGAAGGATTTTGCAGGCTATCTGGCTCTTTATTATAAGTACAGAACGGACTATAAAGTGGAGGACATCCTGAAAGGAAAGTGGGATCCCATTACTCTGGGTAAGATCCGCACAGCCTCTCTGGACGAGCATTTGAGCATTGTAAGTCTTCTCAACGGAAAGCTCAGCGAGCTTTTTACAGAATGCTATCTTACCGATGCCTACCTCACGAAACTGTATGATTATATGGTGTACTTCAGAGAAGATCAGGACAGCCTCACAGCAAAAAATCTCATGGAAAAAGCAGAGGCGGATCTTGAAAAGGACAAAAAGAGTGAGCTTCTTACAAAACAGCAGGAGCGTATACAGAAACGTGTTGTGTCATTTTTTGAAAATGCGTCCGGATCGAAATCAACCTCGGGATCAATTGGATCGAAATCAACCGGATCAGATAAAACCGGATCAGGTTCAGAGCTGGCAGGAGGCGGAAGTGCCGCAGTAGAATCGGAAGTTCCATCATCAAACCGGAACTATGAGTTTGTGAAAGCCCTCTTTGAATCCGAAACCGAAGCCTACGAAAATCGAACCGATGAAATATCTCTTACTCTTCAGAACGTCTTCGACTTCATGGAAGCTGCTTTTGGGGACAGCCAGGAAATGGTGGCATTTATCACAGAACTGAATGCCAACTATTATAGTCTCTGGTTCATTCGGGAGAACGGTTCTGACCAGTATTACAGGCATAATAAAGGTCTTCTTTTTGACGACCGCCAGAAAATGCTTCTGGGCCAGATGGAGGAAGTAGAAAACATTCTCAATAATGGAATAAAATAATATGTCTTACCAATTTATTATTTACTATTGATTAAATTGGGGAATTATCGTATAATATTTACTATAAAAGTCCGGAAAATAGAGAGGGCAAATAGTCAAAATGCACAGACTGACTGAATGGCTGCAGAGCGATCATCTGGTGCAGAACTGCATGATGACTGAGAATGGTAAATATCCACTTGTCTATATTCCGGGATTTTTATGTAAAGGAAGGCAACACAATAATAAAGGAAGGCGGCCGAAACGGACGACATGTTTACAAAGATTACAGAAGAACGAGCATTTGACGGAATATTAGCGCAGATCATAGAAAATATCCGGCGGGGAGAACTGAACCGGGGGACACTTTACCTGCGGAACGTGTTATGGCAGAATCACTGGGAGTTTCCAGACCTGCTGTCCGTGAAGTCCTGCGGGCACTGGAGCTGATGGGAATTGTCACAACGGTCCGCGGCGGAGCCAACTATATTACCGAGAATATGGATCAGTGGCTTTCTGCACCACTGGCCCTTCTTTTTCAGCTGAATAACAGCCATGTACAGCAGGTACAGGAACTTCGTTCTGCGCTGGAGCAGGAGGCTGCGCTTCTTGCAGCCGGGAATTGTACGGAGAAGGATGCATTAGATCTGCGTTCCATCCTGGCACAGCTGGAGAGCTCAGAGGACGAGAAAGCCCGTGCAGGTCTTGATAAGAAGCTTCATACGAAGATTGGCAGGATCGCAGGGAATCCTATGATCTACAATGTCCTGGATGCGGCAGCGCAGCTGACTGAGGAGATCATTTCCGGCACCCGAGCCTATATTATGCAGAAACATAATTCCGCTCTGGAGGTGGATGAGCAGCACAGAAGGCTGGTGGAAGCCATTATTTCCGGAGACCGGAACCAGGCGGAGAAGCTGATGCGAGAACATATGGAAACCATTGAGAAATATATACTGGAGATTGCGCAGCAGCAGGGGGAGAACAGCCTTGTATTTCATCGCTGATCCACCTGAAAAAATTAAATAAAATTTCAGTAAAAATCCCGTTAATCTGGTAAGACCACTATTGATTTTGGTAAGACCGCGTGCTATAATAGGGACTGTATTGGTAATACCAAAAAAAGTTTGATATTATGGCAGCATCCTGAAGGCTTCATGACGAGACAGCATAAGATGAGACAGCGTAAGTTGGGACAGCATGAGACTAGACAGCGTAAGGTAAGATAGCATGAGGCAGGACAGCATAAGACGAGACAGCACAGGATGAAGGTTACTGTACCCCTGCAGTATCATATAAAATATGCAGCAGGCCACAGCGTGGGCGGTAACCTGCCGGAAATATCAGGAGAAAGGACTTGCGATTATGGGATATGTAAAATGGAGTTATGACACACTGAACCATTTCTGCGGAGACGTTTTTAAAGCGTTTGGCTTTTCTGAGGAAGAAGGAAGCATCATTAAAGATGTTCTTCTGACTGCTGATCTGTATGGGATCGAGAGCCACGGAATGCAGAGGATGGTTCGTTACCATAAAGGAATCGAGAAGGGGACTATTCATCCCCAGGCGAAACCGGAAGTTGTTTTTGAAACACCGATTTCTGCGTGATAGACGGACATAACGGAATGGGCCAGCTGATCAGCCATTTTGCCATGGAAAAGGCAATTGAGAAGGCAAAGACAACTGGTGTGGGAATCGTAAGTGTACGAAATTCCAACCATTTCGGTATTGCAGGATATTATGCGAACATGGCCTGCCATGAAGGCCTTCTTGGAATGGCATGTACCAACTCCGAGGCGATCATGGTACCGACTTTTGGAAGAAAGGCTATGCTGGGCTCCAACCCGATCGCAGTCGCTATGCCTGCAGACCCGTATCCGTTTTTCTTTGACTGTTCCACAACAGTTGTAACCAGGGGTAAACTGGAAATGTATAATAAGATGGGCAAGCCTCTTCCGGATGGCTGGGCACTTGACAAAAACGGTCATGCCAGCAATAATGCACCGGATGTACTTGCAAACATCGTAGCCAAGAAGGGCGGCGGAATCATGCCTCTTGGTGGAAACGAGGAAGTCAGCGGAAGCCATAAGGGATATGGCTATGGAATGCTCTGTGAGCTGTTCAGCTCTATTCTTTCCATGGGCGTTACCTCCGATAAATGCTGTACATTCCCGGATAAGACCGGTATCTGCCATGGATTTATGGCGATCAACCCGGCGGCATTCGGAGATCCGGATGCGATCCGCAAGCATTTTTCAGAATATCTTGAGGCACTTCGGGAGAGTCCGAAGGCAGACGGTCAGGACAGGATCTATACACACGGCGAGAAAGAGGTAGCTGCTGAAAAAGACAGAAAAGAGAATGGCATTCCGGTCAACGACAATACCATGGTAGAGCTTGCTGATCTCTGCAGTTATCTGAAGCTTGATTTTGGCTCTTATTTTGAAGGCTATGAGCTTCCGAAGGACAGTAAATTCTTCAATGGTAATTATTAATTCAGGTAATCCTTTTGAAATGAAATATATCATAATTATCCAAGGAGGAAAAGAAAATGGATTATGCAAAAGAGTCATTAAGACTGCACGGAGATTGGAAAGGTAAGATCGAGGTTGTTACAAGAGTGCCGGTTGAGAATAAAGACGACCTTTCTCTTGCATATACACCAGGTGTAGCTCAGCCTTGCCTTGAGATCCAGAAAGATATCAATAAATCCTACGAGCTTACAAGAAGATGGAATATGTGTCTTGTTGTAACAGACGGTTCCGCAGTTCTTGGTCTTGGTGACATCGGACCGGAAGCCGGTATGCCTGTAATGGAAGGTAAATGTGTACTTTTCAAAGCATTCGGCGATGTAGATGCATTCCCGCTTTGCATTAAGAGCCATGATGTAGACGAGATCGTAAATACTATTTACATGATCTCCGGATCCTTCGGTGGTGTTAACCTTGAGGATATCTCCGCTCCGAGATGCTTTGAGATCGAGAAAAAACTGAAAGAGAAATGTGATATTCCGATCTTCCACGATGATCAGCACGGAACTGCAGTTATCACACTTGCAGGTCTGACAAACGCTCTGAAGGTTGTCGGAAAGAAGAAAGAGGATGTTCGTATCGTTATGAACGGTGCAGGTGCAGCTGCTATCTCTATCTGCAGACTTCTTCTGAAAGCAGGCTTCAAGGATGTTACACTCTGCGATAGAAAGGGTGCCATCTATGAGGGACGTACAGAAGGAATGAACCCGGTTAAGGAAGAGATGAGCAAGCTCACAAATCTTCAGAAGAAACAGGGATCTCTTGCAGAGATGCTGGTTGGCGCGGATGTATTTATCGGTGTTTCCGCTCCTGGAGCAGTTACAACAGAGATGGTTAAGACCATGAACAAAGATGCCATCATCTTCGCATGCGCAAACCCGACACCGGAGATCTTCCCGGATGATGCAAAAGCAGGCGGAGCAAAGGTTATCTCCACAGGAAGAAGTGACTTCCCGAACCAGATCAACAACGTTCTTGCATTCCCTGGAATCTTCCGTGGTGCATTTGATGTAAGAGCAAGTGATATCAACGATGAGATGAAGATCGCAGCTTCCAAGGCTCTTGCAGATCTGATCACAGATGAGGAGCTTTCTCCGGAGTATATCATTCCGAAGGCATTCGACAAGAGAGTCGGACCGGCTGTCGCAAAAGCAGTAGCAGAGGCAGCAAAAGCAACAGGCGTAGCACGTATCTGATCTTAAGCGCCTGATACGAACCAAAACAGCCCTTCATTAAGAAGAATATATCAGACACCCGTACTCTGTAACCCGGTACGGGTGTCTTTTTGTTTCCCGGCAGGTGGTATTACCCTTTGACAAATGTCCTCGCAGTGAGTACAATAGCAAAAGAATATGATAGGAGGTTAAGCACAGCATGAAACCATGGGAAGCTAATATACGAAAAGTAGTGCCGTATACTCCTGGCGAGCAGCCAAATGAGAGCGGCATGATCAAACTGAATACAAACGAGAATCCATATTCACCGGCTCCGGGTGTGGAGAAGGCGCTGAAGGCCCTTGATGCCGATACCCTGAGACTTTATCCGGATCCGACAGCAGGAGACCTGGTACACAGTATTGCCGCGTTCTACGGCCTGAAGGACGAGCAGGTATTTACAGGTGTTGGTTCCGATGACGTACTGGCTATGTGTTTTCTCACATTTTTTAATTCAGAGAAACCGATCCTGTTCCCGGACATCACTTATTCTTTCTATGATGTATGGCAGATCTTTTAAGGATCCCATATGAGCGCCCGGCATTAGATGAGGAGTTCCATATCCGTAAGGAAGATTATTTCCGTGAAAACGGCGGAATCGTATTCCCTAATCCCAATGCACCGACCGGCGTGGAAATGCCTCTTTCTGAGATCGAGGAGATCGTGGCAAAGAATCCGGAGAGTATCGTGATCGTAGATGAGGCGTACGTGGATTTCGGAGCAGCATCCGCACTGCCGCTGATCGAAAAATATGATAATCTGCTTGTTGTGCAGACCTTCTCCAAGTCCAGATCCCTGGCAGGAATGCGTATCGGATATGCCTTCGGAAATCCGGAGCTGATCAAATATCTCAATGATGTGAAATATTCCTTTAACTCCTATACCATGGATCGTACTACCATCGCGGCTGGTGTGGCATCTATGGAGGATAAGGCATATTTTGAGGAATGCTGCCATAAGATCATTACAACAAGAGAGTGGACAAAGGCAGAGCTCAGGAAGCTTGGATTTTCCTTCCAGGATTCCAGATCCAACTTTATCTTTGCCACACATGAGAGCTGTCCGGCCAAAGAGCTTTTCGCAGCACTGAGGGAGAAACATATCTATGTAAGATATTTCCCGAAGGACAGGATCGACAATCATCTCCGTATCACCATCGGTACCGATGAGGAGATGAAAAAGCTGGTAGAATTCCTGACGGAATATCTGCAGAAATAACAATTAAGGAGGTACTATGGAAGTACTGGTACAATGGTTTTCACACCACCTTGCACAGTTTATCTCTCCCGAGGAGCTGTGTTCATCATTTCTATGATCCCGATACTGGAGCTTCGAGGCGGCCTTCTGGCAGCTTCTTTGCTGAAGATATCGGCTGCGAAGGCACTGCCGATCTGTATCGTGGGAAATATTATTCCGATTCCGTTTATCCTGCTTTTTATCCGGCAGATCTTTAAATGGATGAAAAAAACAAAGACGTTCAGAGGTCTGATCACAAAGCTGGAAAACAGAGCTATGGGAAAGAGTGACCAGATCAAGAGATATGAATTTCTTGGACTTTTGCTGTTTGTGGGAATCCCTCTTCCGGGCACAGGAGCCTGGACAGGTGCACTGATCGCCTCTCTTCTTGAGGTGGATATCAAAAAATCCTCCATTGCGATCCTGTGCGGACTTTTTATGGCAAGTGCCATTATGTATATTGTTTCTTATGGAATTGTAGGAAATGTAGTGCATTGATCGATCACAGAGAAGGAATGGCTTTTTGATCGAGATCGGATTGAAAATAAAGAAATCCCTTACCGGATCTGTAAAATGATATGTGTTCTGTATTCCGGAAACATATCAGAGATCGGTAAGGGATTTTTTATGTGTTTTTACATATCAGGCAGAGGTATACCGAGAAGATCCTTACATAAGTCTGCGCTTCAGCATGTCCGCGTTTAAAGCGTATTTCAGAGCTGTATCCCTGGTGATACGGCCTTTTTTATATAATTCCAGAAGGCTCTGGTCCATAGAACGCATCTGCTCCTGACCGGATGTGGAGATCACGCCTTCGATCTGGTGTACTTTATTGTCGCGGATCATATTGCGGATGGCAGGAGTCAGGCGCATGATCTCGAAAACAGGAATGTTGCGTCCGTCCACATCCGGGATCAGCTGCTGGGAGATCACAGCCTGAAGGACCATGGAAAGCTGGAGGGCAATCTGATGCTGCTGGGATGGCTCAAACACGTCCATGATGCGTTCGATGGTGTTGGCTGCTCCCAGAGTATGCAGGCTGGAAAGGACAAGATGACCGGTTTCCGCAGCGGTCATGGCAGTCTGGATGGTTTCATGATCACGCATCTCTCCAAGAAGGATCACATCCGGGCTCTGGCGTAGTGTGGCACGAAGAGAAGTCAGATAGCTTTCGGTGTCGGTACAGATCTCGCGCTGGCTGACGATACAGCGATCATGGCGGTGGAGATATTCCAGAGGATCCTCCAGAGTGATGATATGGCCTTCCCGGGTATGGTTGATCCGGTCGATCAGACAGGCCATGGTGGTGGATTTACCGCTTCCGGCAGAACCGGTAACAAGGACCATGCCACGGGTATATTCGGAGATGTTCATCACATCCTCGGGAATGGAAAGCTCTGCAGGATCCGGCAGCCGGAAGGCGATCACGCGGATCACGGCAGCCAGGGAACCACGCTGCTTGTAGGCATTGACGCGAAATCTGGAAACACCGGGAATGGAAAAAGAAAAGTCATCATCACCGGTTTCCATAAGACGGGATATATCGCGGTTTTCCGCAAGGCCGTAAATGGTGCGGAGTAAATTTTCTGTCTGATCAGGCATCAATCTGTCACCACGGTCCAAAAGATGACCGTCGATCTTTTCTGCCAGGGGGCGGCCTGCGATGATAAAGATATCAGAGACACGCCGGTTGGCAGCTTCTGCCAAAAATTCAGGAATAGGGGTATCCATAGGTTTATTCTCCTTTAAATACATTCTGGTGGTTGTCAGGTTGCCAGGATCCGGTAAGCTCTGTGTTCCATTGCAGGATCTGATAAGCGGAAGAGCTTTTTTTCTGCGGGTAAAAAATCTCAAGCACTACAGAAAGCTGTTGTGTCTCGGAAATTCCAACGGAAAAGGAAAGGGTGTGGCTGTGGGAATCCCAGCTGAGATCGTTCCTTGTGTCCGCAAGCTTTTGTATCATGGAAAAATATCTGGTCTCATCGGAAGCTTTTTCCCTGTATTGCTCCAGATCATCACGGATTTCTGAAACGGTTTCTGTGGCGCTTGCGCAGCCGGTGTAATAATTTTCGGTCTGTTCCATAGAATGTCTGGCTGTGTTAAGACTGGATCTGGAGCTTCCAAGAGTAAGCAGAGCAAGTACACAGAGACACAGCACAGAGAAGATAAGAAACAGGGAAGGAATGCCGACAGTTACAAAAAACGTATGCTTCTGTTTCAATGTACAGCCTCCCTTCTGTAGTCATCAACAGGAAAACGCAGGGTGATCCGGTAAAGCTCACTGCAGTTGGAAAGCTGCCGGAAAGAAAGCTCGCCGGATTTTTCTGAAGAAGAAATATCTGTTTCCAGGATCATTTCACAGGCGGCTTTTCCGGAAGAGCAGCTCTGCCAGTTACGGTCATAATACCAGATCAGGTTGGTGTTCTTTTTGATGCCCCCCGGAAGCAGAGAGAGGAACTGTTCATCGGTTCCGTCAGTGCCTTCCAGTATCTCGCCCACGGAGGTTGTGAGAGCCTGGATCTGGTTCCACTGTTCTGCCTGGAGCCGGTTTTTCCGTGCTGCCGCGAAGATCTGGATGCAGGCAGCTGAGGAAAGTGACAGAAACAAAAGGGCAAGGATCATTTCCATCAGAAAAAGGCTGGTACCGGAATTATGTCTTGATTCTTTCATGATGCCTCCTTTTTGCCAGTGCGATGAAGCAGGAATTCCGAGCAGACTCCCGTGGTACTTTCCAGGGAAAAGTGGTAAAAACCATTTTCCATTTCCGAAAACCGGAAATCGGAAAGCTGTGAGATGACGGTTCCTGCATCGGAACTGGCCTGAGAGCCTTTTGCAGTGAAAAGCTCCATCAGACTGTCATTCTTCAGGTAAATATACGTGATATATTCTTTTCCTTTGATATCGTCCCGGAAACAAAGGGCAGGAATATCATCCAGGGAACCGGAAAAGATCTCATCGCCGCAGTCATGCTGTCGGAATTTGGTAGTCAGATAAGTTGCTGCGGTCCCAAGCTCGGAATCGGAGTCAGTCTGTTTCACAGTCTGCTGGTAAATCCGGGCGGAAAATAGCAGCATCAGTATAAGGAACAAAACAAAAACACCGAAAAGAAGAAGCGAAAAAAGAGAAGAAACGGAATGTCCGGTGTTCTTCCGGTGATTCATGAGGCATTCCCTCCTTTCGCACTGCCGGACAGAGCGATCACGCTGATAGACGGCAGGAGATTGGAACCGTTAGGAACATACTCTACTACGAATTTGGTTTTGTCATAAGTAATATGATAATCCAAGAGAAGCTGGGACAGGCTTTCGGGATATGTGCCTGTGAGGGCATAGGTGCGGATGGCACCGTTTTTCAGTGCCTGTTCCAGAGCATCCTGTTCTTTGTGTACGGCCTGATCGGAGGTGCTGCTGACACCTGCCACAAACAAGGTGCAGGATAAAACCAGAAGCAGCGCCGGAAAGAGAAGAAAAAATGCTCTGAGAAATTTTGTTCTGCGGCTTTCAAAAAGTTCCATGCGGTCACCACCTTACATTGCAAAATCTGAGAGGATCCCCAGAAGCGGCATCATGACGGATAAAAGGACTAGCCCCACAAGAAGAGACAGCAGGATCACGATGGTAGGCTCCACAATGGAGACTGCCTGTGAGATCAGATCTATGGATCTTTCGGTGTACTGCCGGGAAAGCCTGCGGAAGGTTTCGTCACTGGAACCGGAATAGAAGGATATCGTGATGAGACGGCCTTCCATGCCGCCGAACAGACCGGATTCTGTAAGGCCCTGGAAAAAGTTTCTCCGCTATCCAGGATAGAGGAAGCCTTCCGGAGTCTTTCGAGTATCACCGGCTGTGAGATCAGATCCTTTGTAAGCTCCAGGCTGGTTTCCGGGGAAAGTCCGCTCCGAAGCCCCAGGGAAAGGCCCTGGGTCAGACGACTGTAATCCATGGCAACCGGGATCTCACGGAAAAACGGGAGATGGATGACCATTTTTCGCAGCTGGCTGTGACCTTTTTCCGTAAGACTGAAAAACAGGATGCAGCCAATGAGGGCTACGGCGAGGATCAGAAAAACAGAGGAATACCGGCTGATCACGTTGCTGCATTCAGAAGTCCCCGGGAAACCCCGTTCATTTCCATTCCCATCTGGTTAAATACCTGTTGAAATACCGGCAGGACTTTTATCAGAAGGACCAGGATCACAACAGCCATCATGCCAAGCATGAGCAGCGGGTAAGTGACTGCAGACCGTATCTGTCCTGAGATTTCTTCCTCCTGTTCATAGTGGGAACTGAGACTTTCCATGATCTCATCCAGCAGCCGGTTTCCTCACCGGTCCGGACATAGGCGGTCATGGATGTGGGAAAGATCCCGGATTCGTCAAGAGCCCGGGAAAGAGAACCGTTTTCTTCCACAGAACGGATCAGGGGTGTGAGGATCTGCCGGTCTGCATCGGTCTTGCTTTCGTCACAGAGGATGTGAAGTCCTTCCGCTGTGGATATGCCGGAATGCAGAAGCATTCCCATCTGCCCGCAGAAACTGGATAATTCCCGGGCTGTCAGTTTGTTTTTCATAATAAGGTCTCCTTTAGTGGGTCAGCGTGTGAACTGTACCGTATAATTGCTTTCATCACCGATATATTCCTGGATCGCTTCATCACCATCACTGTTGGCGTCAAAGGTGGGATCCATCAGCTTCCAGGTGTCGCCGTCAAAAGATACTGCCTTTGTCACCCAGCCTCTGCCACGGATATAAACATCGATCCATGCATGCTTTACATCACCGGAATAGCCAATCTGAAGCTTGCAGGGAATGTCCTGGCTGCGGAGCATTGCAGTAGTCAGTGCAGCGTAATCAAAACAGATCCCCGTGCCGGTGCTTAAAGTATCATCTACATCAGGAAGATAACCGGCTTCGACAAAATCAGCTTTGTCATAATCGTAGGAAATATGACTGGTAACATATGTATAGAAGGTTTTCAGGATGTCGATATCGGTCATGTCTTCTTTGACAAGAGAGGCTGCCAGTTTGCAGGCTTCACTTTTGGAAGAAAAGTCCACGTACTGGTTTGGATACAGAAACGGAAGAAATTCATTCTGAAGCTTTATTGTGAGCGTTTCCGTGTAAAGGGCGGCATACTGGTTTCCATCAATCTGCTGATAGCAGGTGATGAGATACTCACCGGAGCCTTCGGAAAAAGGAAGTACCGTCTGTTCATCAGGTTCCAGAAAATAGGAATAGACCACACCGGAGGGAGCGGTAAGCTGAATGTTCATGCGGGAATCATCGGAATCGGATTCTGCAGTCAGATATCCTGATCCTGATTGGAAATATCCAGGATCAGAGGGGAATTGCCCAGTGTTTTTTTGCCGGGGGCCTCCGGGGTGAGGACTCTGGCCGGAGAATATACCGGAGGTTCTTCATCGGAGGAAGGAGAATTTCCACAGCCTGCCAGCAGGATTCCGAAAAGCAGCCATACAAAAAAGAGACGGACTGGTAAAAATTTTGACATTGTTTCCGTTCTCCTGTTATATCATGCTTTCTTTTTGAACAGTATAGCAGATTCCGTGAAAAAAAGACAGGAGTAGGGCTCAAAATGCAGTGGAAAATGTTGACATTTCAGGGAAAAAAACATATACTCTATATATAAAGGCAAACCTGTTGAAAGACAGGGACGCAAAGCCATGGGTCTAAGGTCCGAAGGATGACTATGACAGCCGGTTGCCGCATTAAATTCCGATTTAATGACGTATTCAGATAACATCTATGAACAAGAATCTGTGTGTTAATGCGGCCGTTTATTTCGTTAGAATAAGCGGCTTTTTTGATGCCTAAAATCCGGTTTAGGTTGGAAACTGAAACGTCGGCTTTCAGAAAGGTGTGAATGATATGAAAAGAACAGATATCCGTAAAATTTTTACAGGCAGGAAAAAAGCTTTAGCAGGATGCCTTGCAGCTGTTATTGTACTGGCAGGTGGCTTTAATGTCTGGCAGTCGTCACAGGTTCCGGAATTTCCGAATTTTACAGATCCGGTAGTGGAGACTACCATCACAGAGGACGACACTCCACTTGCTTCAAAACCGAAGGTGACTACCAAAACGACTTCAAATACCAAGACAACCAGAAAAAAAGTTAAGCTGAAAAAAGCGGCGACCAAGACTTATACCAAGAAGCTTCCGACTACCAATAAGAAGAGTACGACCACAAAGAAAACAAACAGAAATACAACCGTAAAAACATTAAAGACAGTTAAGACTGCAACAACACAGAAATACACAAAGAAATCAAAAACAGCCGTTCAGACACGGAAAGTAACTACAACCATTCAGACGACCACAACAGTCATGGCGGCTTCAGCTACTGCCGGCAAAGCGAATGCAGCTTCCACAAAAAAAGTAGAAAGCATCAGCATGGACAGCAAATATTCAGTAAGCAATATTGCTTCCATTGCACCGAAGATGGACAGCAGGGTGCTCAAAGCCTACAAGAAGCTTGGATTTACTGTAACGATCGATCCGTCTGTTAACTACGGAGGCTGCTTTAACGCACATTCAAGAAGCATCATCCTTCGTTTTGAGAATGAGACAATCTACCATGAGCTGGGACATTTCCTTGCTTTTGTTGCGGGAAACGTAGACAGAACAAGTGATTTTGCCGCAGTTTATAACAGCGAAAAATCCAAATTTACAGGTATTAACAGAAGCTATGCAACGCAGAACAGTTCAGAATATTTTGCAGAATCAGTGCTTGAGTATGTAACAAGTCCGTCAACACTTAAGAGACAGAGACCAAAAACGTATGCAGCGATCGTGGCGGCTCTGAATAAAATTACCGATGAACGTATCCAGAGGGTCATGGATATATACGGACCGTTCTGGAGCTAAAAAAGAAGCATACAGGAATGTTGGATCTGTCCGGGAAGAGATCTCCCGGGCAGATTTTTTTCTTTTTTGTGAGAAAAGTATAAAAAAAATGTCGATAAATATTTCTTGCAATAGACTCTATAAGGTGTGTATAATGAAACATAAGCTGAAAACATGCTTTCATTCAAAAAAAGTGCAGCCATGTCAGGTTGTATCTGATTCCATAAACAACAAATATATAATTTATCAGATTTAAGAATAGAGGATTTAATATGAGAGAAAAGTATGAATCATTATCTCTGGCGGTGCTGAAGGATCTGGCAAAGGCGAGAGGGATGAAGGGAATTTCTACTCTGAGAAAACCGGCACTGATCGAGCGGATGCTGGAGGAGGACGTCAAAGAGTCCGACAGAGGAAATCCCGAAGAAGTACACAAAAGTACACCGGCAGAAAATACTGTAAAAGAAAAAAGCTATGATTCGGAAAAAACAGAATATCGTACCCGTCCGGCAGGGGAAGGACTTCAGGAGCAGCGGAAGGAATATCGTAGTGATAAGAATGAGCAGGAACACAGAAACACAAATATCCGCAGAGAGTACAACCGTGAATATAACCGGGAAGCTACAAGGGAGAACGGGAATGTCCCGTCAGAATCCACCCAGCTGGACAGTGGCGAAAAGGCTAACGGGATCCTGGAGGTCCTTCCGGATGGATATGGCTTTATCCGATGTGAGAATTATATGCCGGGTGAGAACGACATTTATGTTTCTCCTTCCCAGATCCGCCGCTTTAATTTAAAGACAGGTGATATCATCCAGGGAAATATTCGTATCAAGACCCAGGGAGAGAAGTTCAGTGCCCTTCTCTACGTATCTTCCATTAACGGTTTCCATCCGAGTGAGGGACAGAGACGGTATAATTTTGAAGATATGACACCGATCTTTCCGAATGAGAGACTTGTCATGGAGCGTGCAGGCGGTACAACGGCCATGCGTATCGTGGATCTGATCAGTCCTATAGGAAAGGGCCAGCGAGGAATGATCGTATCTCCGCCAAAGGCAGGTAAGACAACCCTTCTGAAAGATGTTGCCAAGTCTATCCTCAGGAATAACAGAGATATGCATCTGATCATTCTTCTGATCGATGAGCGCCCTGAGGAGGTTACCGATATCAGAGAGGCGATCCAGGGACCGAATGTGGAAGTGATCTATTCTACATTTGATGAGCTTCCGGAACATCATAAGAGAGTTTCCGAGATGGTTGTGGAGCGTGCGCGCCGTCTTGTAGAGCATAAACAGGATGTGATCATTCTTCTGGATTCGATCACACGACTTGCTAGAGCCTATAATCTGATCATCCCGCCAAGCGGAAGAACCTTATCCGGTGGTCTTGACCCGGCGGCTCTCCATATGCCCAAAAGATTTTTTGGCGCAGCCGTAATATGCGCGAGGGCGGAAGCCTGACGATTCTGGCAACCGCACTTGTGGATACCGGAAGCAAGATGGACGATGTTATTTATGAGGAGTTCAAGGGAACCGGTAATATGGAACTTGTCCTGGATCGTAAATTACAGGAGAAACGGGTATTCCCGGCCATTGATATCCAGAAATCCGGAACCAGAAGAGAGGATCTGCTTCTCAGCAAGGATGAACAGGAAGCGGTTTATATTATGCGAAAAGCTCTCAACGGAATGAAAGCGGATGAGGCAGTAGAACAGATCCTGAATACCTTTGCCAGAACCAGGAACAATGCAGAACTGGTACAGACTGTAAAGAAACAGAAATTTTTATAAAGTCCTTGCATTTTACGGAAAGCTATGTTATACTTAGCAAGCTGTTTAAAATGGAATTCGTCAATTGAATACGAATAATATTAAATATATAGAGAGGTGAAAATCATGAGAGAAGGAATCCATCCGAACTACTATCAGGCAACTGTAACCTGCAACTGCGGAAACACTTTCGTAACAGGTTCTACTAAAGAGGACATCCATGTTGAGATCTGTTCCAAATGCCATCCGTTCTATGCAGGACAGCAGAAGGCTACACAGGCTCGTGGACGTATCGATAAGTTCAACAAGAAATACGGCCTGAATAAGTAATTATTGCGAATACAGGAAATGAGAAGGTTGAGGTTGGGAAATCTCAACCTTTCTTTAACTGAAAAATTTTAAATTTGCACAGGAGAGAATGAATGAGATCATCGAATATCGGCGGACAGGCGGTCATGGAAGGCATCATGATGCGCCACAAGGACAAATATTCTATCGCAGTGCGCCGCCCGGACCAGGAGATCGAGCTGAAAGTAGAGGATTATAAATGTATCTTCGGAAATCACGCATTTCTGAAGAAACCGATCATCCGTGGTGTGGTAAGCTTTGTGGATTCTCTTGTGGTAGGCACGAAATGCCTGATGTATTCTGCGGAGATCGCAGGAGACGAGGAAGATGAGGAAACAGCCAGGAAGAATGAGCAGCTTACAGAAGAAGAGCGTTTTGCAAAGAAAGCCAAAGAGGATAAGCAGTTCAAGTGGCTTCTTTACATTACGGTAGCTATCTCCATGGTGGTTTCTGTGGCTGCTTTTATGTTTCTTCCGTATGTACTAGCCAGTCTGATCCGAGGGGTAGGTGCTTCGGAATTTCTGGTCACCATAGTGGAAGCCTTTGTGAAGCTGGCACTGTTTATGGGATATATGTTCCTGATCTCCAGAATGAAGGATATCCAGAGGACATTTATGTATCACGGTGCGGAGCACAAATGTATCAACTGTGTGGAGCATGGTCTGCCTCTGACGGTAGAGAATGTGTTAAAGAGTTCCAGGTTTCATAAGCGCTGTGGAACAAGCTTTCTGTTTCTGGTCATGCTGGTAAGTATTGTGCTGCATTTTGTGTTTGTGGCGGTGCCGTTTTACTGGGTGAGACTGCTGGGAAGACTTCTCATGGTACCGGTAGTTGCGGGGATTTCCTTTGAGATCATCCAGTGGGCAGGAAGAACAGACAGTAAATTTGCGGACATTATGAGTAAACCAGGTCTTGCCATGCAGAAATTCACCACAAAGGAGCCTGCTGCAGATATGGCAGAGGTAGCCATCAAAGCAGTTGAGGCTGTTTTTGATTGGAGAGCCTATCTGAAAGAGGAATTTGACCTGGACATCCCGTATGAGACAGAGGAGACAGAAAATGCAGACTCTTGAGTCCCTTCTGAAAAAAGGTACAACAATACTGAAAGATAACGGATTGGAAGAAGCCGGGCTGGATGCCTGGCTCCTTCTGGAATTTAAGACCGGAAAGAATCGGGCATATTATTTTGCGCATGGAGATGAACCGGTGTCTGATGAGACCGCAGCAGAGTATCTTACGCTGATCGACAGGCGGGCAGGACATATTCCTGTACAGCAGCTGACTCATCAGGCTTTTTTATGGGCTATGAGTTTTATGTAAACGAAAACGTGCTGATCCCGAGACAGGATACGGAGACTCTGGTGGAAGAGGCATTGAAACACCTTGGGGATGTGGAAAAACCGGAGATCCTGGATATGTGTACCGGCTCCGGCTGCATTCTGCTCAGCCTTCTTCTGGAACGGCAGGATGCCTGTGGGACCGGTGTGGATGTTTCACCGGAAGCACTGGAAGTGGCAAAAAAGAATGCAGGTATTCTAAAGGTGGAGAACCGGGCGGATTTTGTGGAAAGCGATCTGTTCTCGGCACCGTATTTTTGTGAAAAAGGTGGAAAAGATAGTGGGAAATATGATATCCTTATTTCAAATCCGCCTTATATCGCAACAGAAGAAATTGAAACACTGATGGAAGAAGTCCGCCTTCATGATCCGAGGAAGGCTCTTGACGGAATGGAAGACGGGCTTTATTTTTACAGAAAGATCACAGCAGAGGCCGGAAGGTACCTGAAACCAGGCGGATGGCTTCTGTATGAAATCGGCTGCACCAGGGTGAGGCAGTCAGTACAATGATGAAAGCAGCCGGGTTTACCGGGGTTCAGATCGTAAAGGATCTGCCGGGCCTTGACCGTGTGGTGCTTGGACAGAAACAGGAGGAAATACATGTTTGATAAACTGGATGATCTGCTGGTACGTTTTGAAGAGCTTCTCAATGAGCTGGGAGAACCGGGAGTAACCGACGATCCGGCACATTTTCAGAAGCTGATGAAGGAGCAGAGCGACCTGCAGCCAATCGTTGACGCATATAAAGAATATAAGAAAAATAAGGAAACCATCGAGGACAGTCTTTCCATGCTGGAGAGCGAGAAGGACGAAGAGATGCGTGAAATGCTGAAGGAAGAGCTTTCCGATGCAAAAAAGAGAGTGGAGGAGCTGGAGCATGAGTTGAAGATCCTTCTTCTTCCGAAGGCCCTAACGACAGCAAGAACGTTATCGTTGAGATCCGTGGAGGTGCAGGCGGTGATGAGGCAGCGCTTTTTGCAGCAGAGATTTATCGTATGTATGTGAAATACGCGGAGTCCCGCCGCTGGAAAACCGAGATGCTCAGCCTCAATGAGAACGGCATCGGCGGCTTTAAGGAGGTTACCTTCATGATCAAGGGTGAGGGTGCATATTCCAGACTGAAATACGAAAGCGGTGTTCACCGTGTACAGCGAGTACCGGAGACAGAGTCCGGCGGAAGGATCCATACCTCTACCTGTACGGTAGCGATCATGCCGGAGGCGGAAGAAATTGATTTCCATCTGGATCTCAATGAGTGTAAATTCGATGTGTTCCGTGCATCCGGAAACGGTGGTCAGTGTGTCAACACCACAGACTCCGCAGTACGTCTTACTCATATCCCTACAGGAATCGTGATTTCCTGCCAGGATGAGAAGTCTCAGCTTAAGAACAAGGATAAAGCACTTCGTGTGCTTCGTTCCCGTCTGTATGAGATGGAGCTTGCCAAGCAGCATGACGCTGAGGCAGAGGCAAGGAGAAGCCAGATCGGTACAGGTGACCGCTCCGAGAAGATCCGTACCTACAACTTCCCTCAGGGACGTGTAACAGACCACAGGATCAAGCTTACCCTTCACCGTCTGGAAAATATCCTTAACGGAGACCTAGATGAGATTATTGACAGTCTGATCGCAGCAGACCAGGCAGTAAAGCTGACAAAGCTGAATGAACAGGAGTAAGCGCTGATTACAGCTACAGAGTTCAAAAAATTATAATAAATCAGGAGGAAACGAAAATGAAAAAGACAGCACTGGTGATTATGGCAGCCGGTATCGGCAGCCGTTTTGGAAAAGGAATCAAGCAGCTTGCACCGGTAGGCCCGAAGGGCGAGATCATTATGGACTATTCCATCCATGATGCACTGGAGGCAGGATTCAACAAGGTCGTATTTATCATCCGCAAAGACCTTGAAGATGAATTCAAAAAAGTGATCGGAGACCGTATCTCCAACATTACAGAAGTTGCTTATGCATTCCAGGAGATCGACGATCTTCCGGGCAATTTTACAAAACCGGCGGACCGTACCAAGCCATGGGGAACCGGACACGCTGTACTGGCAGCAAAGAAAGTCCTTTCCGAGCCATTCGCTGTGATCAATGCAGATGACTACTACGGAAAAGAAGCCTACGTAAAGGTGCATGACTACCTGGTACAGGATCATCTGCAGGATGGCCCGATGCACATCTGCATGGCAGGTTTCCGCCTTGGAAATACATTAAGTGACAACGGAAGCGTCACAAGAGGAGTGTGCCATATTGAGGATGGCAAGCTTGTGGGCGTTACAGAGACACATAACATCTTCAAGACAGCAGACGGCGCAGAGACAAGAAATGACGATGGTACAGCAGAAACACTGGATACAAAGAGCCTTGTTTCCATGAATATGTGGGGACTGACACCGGAATTTATGGAGATCCTTGAGAAAGGCTTCGTTGAGTTCCTTGGCGGGATTAAAGAGGGAGACATCAAAAAAGAGTATCTTCTTCCTGAGCTTATCGACCAGCTGATCCATTCCGGAAAAGCAGCGGTAGATGTTCTTGAGACAAAGGACGAGTGGTTCGGTGTTACCTATCAGGAGGATAAGGCATCTGTACAGGCTGCATTCAAAAAACTTACAGATGACGGCGTTTATCCGGAAGGACTGTATCAGTAATAAAGGAGAACATTATGGGTAAATATTTCGGAACAGATGGTTTTCGTGGTGAAGCAAATGTAAAACTTACAGCAGATCATGCATTTCGTGTGGGACGTTATCTCGGCTGGTATTACGGCAGAGATCACAAGGCGAAGATCGTGATCGGCAAGGATACAAGAAGAAGCAGTTACATGTTTGAGTATGCCCTTGCGGCAGGACTTACCGCATCCGGAGCAGATGCCTATCTGCTTCATGTGACCACAACTCCAAGTGTATCCTATGTGGTACGTACAGAAGATTTTGACTGCGGTATCATGATTTCCGCAAGCCATAATCCGTTTAATGATAATGGGATCAAGGTCCTTAATGAGAACGGACAGAAGATTTCCGCAGATATTGAAGCACGTATCGAGGCATATCTGGACGGCGAGATCGAGGAGCTTCCGCTGGCAACCGGAGAAGATATCGGCTGTACTGTGGATTTTGCATCCGGAAGAAACCGTTATATCGGACATCTGATCTCTATCCCATGCCATGATTTCAAAAATATCAAGGTTGGGCTGGATTGCTCCAACGGAAGCTCATCCGCCATTGCCAAGAGTGTTTTTGACGCACTTCGTGCAAAAACCTATGTGATCAACAATGAGCCAAACGGAACCAACATCAACCGTGGCTGCGGTTCCACACACATTGAAGTTCTGAGACAGTTCGTGGTAGATAAAGGCCTGGATATCGGTTTTGCATATGATGGTGATGCAGACCGCTGTATCGCCGTAGACCACCGCGGAAACATCATTGACGGTGATAAGATCATGTATGTGTGCGGCAAATATTTAAGAGAGAAAGGCCAGCTCAACGGAAATACAGTTGTAACCACCGTTATGTCCAATCTTGGTCTTTACAAGTCTCTGGAGCGTGAAGGCATCGACTATGAGCAGACTGCAGTTGGTGACAAATACGTTGCCGAGAACATGATGGAAAACAATTACAGTATCGGTGGTGAGCAGTCCGGACATATCATCTTCAGCCGCTATTCTGCTACTGGTGACGGGATCCTGACTTCTCTTATGATCATGGAGGCATGTGTGGATCAGAAGGCCACACTCTGTGACCTTGCAAAGGAGATGAAGGTTTATCCGCAGCTTCTCCGGAATGTGCGTGTTTCCGACAAGAAAACAGCACTGGAGAACGAAAAGGTAAAAGCAGCCATTGAGGCAGCCGCAGAGGCACTTGGTGATGACGGACGTATCCTGGTACGTGAGAGTGGTACAGAGCCGCTGATCCGTGTTATGGTAGAAGCGGGAACGGATGATCTCTGCCATAAATATGTAGATAGTGTTGTTGATGTGATGGAAGCCGAAGGGCTTGTTGTAGAATAAGGAATTCCATGAAAAAAACAAAGACCGTATTGATTCTTGCAGCCGTTACAGGAGCCTTGCTTCTGGGCGGCTGTGGCAGTGAAAAACAAAAATATATGAACAGGCCGGAAAGGATCTTTCCCAGGGAAGCTACAAGTATGCCCTGGAGGAGTACCAGAGCTCGATCCAGAACGGAGTGAAGCTGGCACAGTCCTATCGCGGGGCAGGTATCGCAAGCCTGCGTCTTGGCAAATATGAGGATGCGGTGAATAGCTTCACGGAAGCTCTGAACTGCGATAAAGTAAGCAAAAGCCTTCGTAAGGATATCCTGTCCTACCGGGCTACTGCAGAGCTGAAGTCTGGAAAATACGAGGATGCCATGGCAGACTGCCAGACACTTGGAGAAGATTTTTCCATGGATGCAGGCAGTTATTTTCTCACCGGAAAGGTTGCCCTTGCCATGGATTCCTACGAAGAAGCCGCATCTAACTTCAAACAGGCCTATGGAGAAGATTCCACCTATGATATGGCGATCGAGATCTATGAGGCATATCTGGACAAGGATATGGAAGCGGACGGAACCAGATATCTGGAAGCTGCTCTTTCTTCTGAGGCCAAGGATGCCCAGGACCACTGTGACAGAGGCCGTGTCTACTACTATATGGAAGACTACAGCAACGCAAAAAAAGAGCTTCTGGAAGCAACCAAGAAGGATAATACGGAAGCATTGCTTCTTCTGGGAATGGTATATCTGGCCCAGGATGATGTGGAAAATGCTCAGGCAATGTACAAGCAGTATATTTCCGCAGTGGGTGATTCCGCCAAGGGCTATAATGGTCTGGCACTGTGCGATATCCGAAGCGGAGATTATGATTCCGCTCTTGATAACATCACAAAAGGCCTTCCGACAGCTACCACAGACGAGATGCAGAGTCTTCTGTTCAATGAGATCGTAGCCTATGAAAAAAAGCTGGATTTTGCTACTGCACTGACCAAGGTCCAGGAATATATTGAGATGTTCCCTGAAGATTCCGCTGCAAAAAAAGAGCGGGCTTTCCTGAAAACCAGAACGTCTTCGGAGGGCTGATATGGAATATTTTGAGGAAATACAGGACAGGGTTATCCTGATCGGTGTCCAGGCAGATCGGGGGGATGACATGGAGGAATCCCTGGATGAGCTTGGAGAACTTGCGGCTACGGCAGGTGCGGCGGTTGCAGGCAGGATCATTCAGAATCGTGAGGCCGTACATCCGGGCACCTATATCGGAAAAGGCAAGATCGAAGAGGTAAAAGGTCTTCTCTATGCCCTGGATGCCAATGGTGTGATCTGTGACGATGAGCTTTCTCCTGCCCAGATGAATAATCTGGAGCGGGAGCTGGAGTGTAAGGTTATGGATCGTACCCTGCTGATCCTTGACATTTTTGCGAAGCGTGCCGTCACAAGTGAAGGCAAGATCCAGGTAGAGCTTGCACAGCTTCGTTACCGGTCTGCACGTCTTGTGGGACTACGTTCTTCTCTTTCGCGACTTGGAGGAGGAATCGGAACCAGAGGCCCTGGTGAGAAAAAGCTGGAGACAGACCGTCGTCTGATCCGGAACAGGATATCCGCACTGAAGCAGGAGCTTTCCCAGGTAGAAAAGCACAGAGAGCTGATCCGTTCCAGAAGAGCTGTGGGAAATCTGAAGACAGCAGCCATTGTCGGCTATACCAATGCAGGAAAGTCCACGCTTCTGAATACACTGACAGGCGCTTCGGTGCTTTCGGAGGATAAGCTGTTTGCCACACTGGATCCGACTACCCGTCTTCTGACACTGGATGACGGACAGCAGCTTCTTCTTACGGATACCGTAGGCTTTATCCGCAAGCTTCCCCACAATCTGGTGGAAGCCTTCAAGAGTACTCTGGAGGAAGCCAAATATGCGGATTATATCATTCATGTGGTAGATGCATCCAATCCTCAGGCGGAGATACAGATGCATATCGTATATGAAACCCTGAAAGAGCTTGGTGCTCTGGGAAAAAAGACGATCACACTTTTTAACAAGCAGGACCGTGTTTCCGGGGAGAGCTTTCGGGATCTCCGAGCAGACCATACGCTGAAGATTTCCGCACGGACAGGAGAGGGGCTTGAGGAATTTAAGCAGCTTCTTTCTGAGATACTGGCAGAAGGACAGATTTATATGGAACGGCTTTTTCCTTATTCGGAGGCCGGTCAGATCCAGCTGATCCGTGAGTATGGACAGCTTCTTTCGGAAGAGTATACCGAAGGAGGGATTGCTGTAAAAGCAAGAGTTCCGCGGGAAATCTATCCGAAAGTCACATAATGTTAAAATATCTACTCAGTACCATATATAGTACCGTGAACAAAACGGGCACTATATATGGTGCTTTTTATGTTGACGCAAAGAGGCGTGTCTGATACAATAAGCCTACAGCGCTTTGAACACAGATCGTGAAACGGAGTGTGTTCGTAAGCAGGCAAGTGAGGCGGAATGAAATATCCGCTTATAAATAAATGCATGAGGGAGGCATTTTCTTATGTTTCAGGTAGTAAAAAGAGACGGTGAATTAGACGAATTTAAAATGGGGAAGATCACTGCGGCAATTGATAAGGCATTTGATGCCAAAGGTAAGAATTACAGTTCGGATATGATCGATCTTCTGGGACTTCGTGTTACAGCGGATTTTCAGAATAAGATCGAGAACAACCGGATTTCTGTTGAGGATATCCAGGACAGTGTGGAGAACGTACTGATCCAGGCCGGATATTCTGATGTTGCCAAGGCGTATATCCTTTATCGTAAGCAGCGTGAGAAGATCCGCAATATGAAATCCACCATCCTTGACTATAAAGAAATCGTAAACAGCTATGTAAAGGTTGAGGACTGGCGTGTAAAGGAGAACTCAACGGTTACTTATTCTGTAGGAGGTCTGATCTTAAGCAACTCCGGAGCAGTTACCGCAAACTACTGGCTGTCTGAGATCTACGACAACGAGATCGCAGATGCACACAGAAATGCAGATATCCATATCCATGATCTGTCCATGCTGACCGGTTACTGTGCAGGCTGGTCCCTGAAGCAGCTGATCCGAGAGGGACTTGGTGGTATTGAGGGTAAGATCACTTCTGCACCTGCAAAGCATTTAAGTGTACTCTGCAACCAGATGGTGAATTTCCTGGGTATCATGCAGAACGAGTGGGCGGGCGCACAGGCATTTTCATCCTTTGATACTTATCTGGCACCTTTTGTAAAGGCAGACAACCTTTCCTATCCAGAGGTTAAGAAATGCATTGAGTCCTTTGTATATGGCGTAAATACTCCAAGCCGCTGGGGCACTCAGGCACCATTTTCCAACATTACACTGGACTGGACCGTTCCGGACGACCTTGCAGAGCTTCCGGCTATCGTAGGCGGCAAGGACATGGATTTCAAATATAAGGACTGTAAGAAAGAAATGGATATGGTCAACAAGGCATTTATCGAGACCATGATCGAGGGAGATGCCAACGGACGTGGATTCCAGTATCCGATCCCGACCTATTCCATCACAAAGGAATTCGACTGGTCTGATACCGAGAACAACCGTCTTCTCTTTGAGATGACTTCCAAGTACGGTACTCCGTATTTTTCCAATTATATCAACAGTGATATGAAGCCAAGCGACATCCGCAGCATGTGCTGCCGCCTCCGTCTGGATCTCCGTGAGCTCCGCAAAAAGAGCGGTGGATTCTTTGGCTCCGGTGAGAGCACAGGCTCTGTAGGCGTTGTTACCATCAATATGCCGCGTATCGCATATCTTTCCAGAACGCCGAAGGAATTTTATCAGCGCCTGGACCACATGATGGATATCTCCGCAAGATCTCTTCATATCAAGAGAGATGTGATCAGCAGGCTTCTGGATGAGGGACTGTATCCGTACACGAAGAGATATCTTGGAAGCTTTGACAATCATTTTTCCACCATCGGTCTTGTGGGAATGAACGAAGCGGGCTTAAATGCCTGCTGGCTGAAAAAAGACATGACAGATCCGGAAACCCAGAAGTTTACAAAAGAGGTTCTGGAGCATATGAGAAACCGTCTTTCAGACTATCAGGAGCAGTATCCGGGAGAGCTTTTCAACCTGGAGGCAACACCGGCAGAGTCCACTGCATACCGTCTTGCCAAACACGACAGAAGCCGTTATCCGGATATCAAAACAGCAGGAAAAGAGGGCGACACTCCGTATTACACAAACAGCTCTCATCTGCCGGTTGATTACACTGCGGATATTTTTGACGCACTGGATATTCAGGACGATCTGCAGACTCTGTATACTTCAGGAACCGTATTCCATGCATTCCTTGGGGAGAAGCTTCCGGACTGGAAGGCAGCGGCAGCGCTGGTACGTAAGATCGCAGAGAATTATCGCCTGCCCTATTACACCATCTCACCGACCTATTCTGTATGTCAGGAGCATGGCTACATCAGCGGCGAGCATTTCACCTGCCCGAAATGTGGAAAGAAGGCTGAGGTTTACAGCCGTATCACAGGATATTACCGTCCTGTACAGAACTGGAACGATGGTAAGACCCAGGAGTACAAGAACCGTACCCTCTATGATATTACCCATTCCCAGCTGAAAAAGGTCCACACCAGTGTGATGACCATGAAGGGTGACGAGGTGGAGATCCAGCCTGTGGAATCTCATAAATATCTTTTTACGACCAGCACTTGTCCGAACTGCCGTATGGCAAAGAAAATGCTGGAAGGCGAAGAACTGGAGATCATCGATGCTGAGCAGAATCCCGAGCTTGTCAAGCAGTATGGGATCCGTCAGCGCCGACGCTTGTCATTACTGACGGGGCGAAGGTTAGGAAGTATGTGAATGCTTCTAATATACAGAAGTATGTAGACGAAGAGTTGGATTGAGTTTTTTGCCAAAATAACTGTAAGTAAAAAATGGATGGCTGGACGCATGTCTGTTGGATGTGTGTCTGGCCTTTTTTATATTGGGAATTTTATGTTATGATATTTTATGTTTGAGATTTGGGGCCTGGAAAAGATGGTTGACATTTCATGTCGAGATGGGTATACTTATACCTGAATTTAATGATTAAAAGCGTTACGCTTTAACGTATGAATGTATACGCGAAACGCTCCATCGGAAGGGCCCCCGCTGGGGGAAGGGATTCACTTCCACCAAATTTCATGCTAAAATAAAAAAGAAAATAAAAAAGAATAACAGAAAAGAGGAAAATTATTATGGTAAAACAGAACATCGTCTTCGTAGAAAACACTCCAGCAGTCTTCAGAAAGTTACAAAGATTCTTGCAGAGAATCAGATCGATATCTACGGTTTCGGCTGCTTTGACGCACCGGAGTTTGCAAACTTCCGTATGGTATGCGACAATCCGGAAAGAGCAGATGAGATCATGGCTGAGCATGGATACATGACTCGTATCACACAGGCTATACTGGTAGACCTTCAGGATGAGATCGGTGGGTTAGACAAGCTTCTTAGTGTCATGGGCGACAGCAACGTAAACCTTCATTACATCTACACCTTCTTCCACAGAGGCCTGAAAGTTCCGGTAGCGATCATGCACTGTGAGGATCTTCTGGTTGCAGAGAGTGTTCTCCGTAACAATGGATTCCAGGTTCTGAACCGCCTGGTAGATCCGGATGGAGAAGCAGAGGCGTAATCAATCGCATAAAAGGGACAAACAGGAATGAAGTATCGTATTTTTATTGTAGAAGATGACGAAACAATCGCGAATCTTCTGAAAAAGCATCTCAGTTCCTGGGGATATGACGTTTTTCTGGCTGAGGATTTTTCCAATATACTGCAGGAATTTGCGGGGAAAGATCCTCAGCTTGTTCTTCTGGATCTGAAACTTCCATTTTATAATGGCTTTCACTGGTGTGAGGAAATCCGAAAGGTTTCCCAGGTGCCGGTGATCTTCATCTCCTCCGCAGCGGATAACATGAACATGGTCATGGCCATGAGCCGTGGAGCCGATGACTTTATTGCCAAGCCTTTTGATATGGACGTACTGGTGGCCAAGATCCAGGCAATCCTCCGCAGAACCTATTCCTTCGGAAACCCGGGAAATGTCCTGGAACATAAAGCGCGGTTCTCAATCTTTCCAGAGCGACACTGACCTGGAACGGGGAGGAGACGGAACTGACCAGAAATGAACTGCGTATCCTGGAACTGCTTTTTTCCCAGGCAGGGAAACCGGTATCCAGAGATGCCATTATGACAAAACTGTGGGAAAGTGACAGCTTTGTGGATGACAACACCCTGACCGTAAACATTACACGCCTTCGCAAAAAACTGGAGGCGGCAGGCCTTGTGGATTTTATCATCACGCGAAAAGGTCTTGGATATATGGTGTGAGGTTTTTATGGAATCATTTCGAGCATATTTAAAACAGACAAAAATTTTTTTCATCGCCTGTGTTTTTATGGCGGCTGTGTCGACAGCAGTGATCTGCCTGTACCAGCTTCCCCTGGAGGCGGCGGTCTATCTGGCAGTTCTGTGGCTGGGAGCAGGAGCTGCCGTTTTTTATACGGTTATGCCTGTTACAGACAGAAGGTGCAGAACTTAATCCTGGTGGAAAAAGCTCCGGAGATTAATCTGGACCGGCTGGGCGAGACCACCGATGAGGTGGAGCTTCTTTACAGGGATATCATCCGGAAACTGGACGGCATGCGGATGGGTGCGGAGACAGAACGGCAGCGTTCTCTGGAAGAAATGACCGATTACTACACTATGTGGGCACATCAGATCAAGACGCCGATCTTTGCTCTACGCCTGCTGCTTCGGGAGGAGCCGGAGGAGAACCGGGAGTCCGGGGCACAGCTTTTTCGCATTGAACAGTATGTGGAGATGGTGTTGGGCTACCTTCGCACGGAGACATGTCCGCCGATCTGAAGCTGACCCGATGCTCGCTGGATCGGATCATCCGGGAGCAGATCCATAAATACGCAGGGATCTTTGTGTCAAAAAAGCTTTCGTTATCATATGAGGGGACAGATGCGATCGTTCTTACCGATGAAAAATGGCTTGGTTTTGTCATTGGACAGATTCTTTCCAATGCGTTGAAATATACAAGAACGGGCGGCATTGAAATCTGGCTGGAGGATGAGCGTGGAAACAGGGTATCTGAGAATCCAAATTTGAAGCAGAATACGGCTCCGGGGATTTGTAATACGGCCCCGGCAACTCTGGTCATCGCAGACTCCGGCATCGGAATCCAGCCGGAGGATCTTCCGCGCATCTTCGAAAAAGGCTACACAGGCGTCAATGGACGGGAGGACAACCGTGCTACCGGGATCGGTCTGTATTTAAGCCGGAAGATCCTGAGAAAACTGGGTCACGAGATCACTGTGGATTCCCAGGTGGATAAAGGCACGGAAGTTCGGATGAGCCTGTGGAAAAAAGATCTGGAGATGTATTAACCTTACACAAATGTAAGCTTCCTCCGTAAAATGTAAGCCACTTCGATGGCAGCCGCCGGAGAATTTTCTTATACTGAAACCATAACATAGCGTTTCGGGTAATTCTTACATCAGGTTCGATCGCTTTAGAACATGATGCACGACTCCCTGGATCGCTGTAAATACAGATAAGAAAGGAATTAGCGTATGGCATTACTGGAAGTAACAAATGTAAAAAAGATATACAGCACCCGCTTCGGCGGAAATAAAGTGCAGGCACTTTTCAATGTGACATTTTCGGTGGAAGAAGGAGAATATGTGGCGATCATGGGAGAGTCCGGTTCCGGAAAAACAACACTTCTGAATATTCTGGCAGCCCTGGACCGCCCCACATCCGGCGAAGTGCTTCTGGAAGGAAAAAGCATTACTCACCTGACAGAAAAAGAAATTTCCGCATTCCGTCGGAAGAACTTAGGCTTCGTGTTCCAGGATTTCAATCTTCTGGACACCTTCAGCTCCGGGACAATATTTATCTTCCTCTCGTGCTGGCAGGGGAAGATTATCAGGAGATGGAGCAGAAGATCCGTCCCATTGCAAAAGCCCTTCACATCAACCAGCTTCTGGAAAAATTCCCCTACGAGGTTTCCGGCGGACAGAAGCAGAGAGCAGCAGTTGCAAGGGCACTGATCACAGATCCGAAGCTGATCCTTGCGGACGAACCGACCGGAGCCCTGGATTCCCGTGCAGCCTCCGATCTTCTTTCCATGTTCAATGAGGTAAATCGGGAAGGCCAGACCATTCTCATGGTAACTCACAGCGCGCAGGCCGCCAGCCACGCATCCAGAGTACTTTTTATCAAGGATGGCGAAGTGTTCCACCAGATCTACCGTGGCACAAAAACAAGACAGGAAATGTACCAGATGATTGCAGATACCCTGACGATCCTTACGACAGGCGGTGAGACCTATGCGTAAAGGAATGTTTGGAAAACTGGCAGTGCAGAACATCCGGAATAACCGGAGCACCTATGTTCCCTATATGCTTACCTGCATTTTCTGCATTGCCATGATGTATATGATGGAATTTCTGCGGGACTGTCCCACATTGGAGAAAGCAGTGCCCCAGGCAGCAGAAGTGAGGATGATCGTAGGAACCGGTGAAGTGGTTGTTGGAATTTTCTGCGTTATCTTTCTGATCTACAGCAACAGTTTTCTCATGAAACACAGACAGAAAGAAATCGGGCTTTACAACATTCTGGGACTGGAAAAAGGCCATATCGGAAAAGTGATGTTTCTGGAAACAAGCATGACTTCGCTGCTTTCTCTGACGGCAGGGATCGGGATTGGCATCCTTGGAAGCAAGCTCTCCCTGCTTTTGCTTTTCCGTTTTCTTCATGTTCCGGCAGTGCTGGGATTTTATGTTTCCATTACAGGAATCCTGTTTTGCATCGCAGGATTTGGAGGGATTTTTCTTGTTATTCTGGCACTGAATCTTACCAGAGTAAGGATGAATAACCCCATAGAACTTCTGAGAGGCGGAAACACAGGAGAGAAGGAGCCCCGGGCAAAATGGCTCATGGCACTTCTGGGGATGATTTCTCTTGGAGTGGGATATTATCTGGCAGTAACCACGGAATCCCCAATCCAGGCAATTTTCATTTTTCTTCTGGCAGTGATTCTGGTTATGGCAGGAACGTATCTTCTTTTTACCGCAGGAAGCATTGTAATCCTGAAACTTTTGCGAAAGAACAAAAAGTTCTACTATAAAACCGGCAACTTTATCAGTGTCTCCGGCATGATCTATCGTATGAAACAAAATGCGGCAGGCCTGGCCAGCATCTGTATTTTAAGTACAGGAGTGCTCCTGCTTCTTTCTATGACTGTGTCGCTGTATTTTGGAATGGGTGACATCATGGTGAACCGGTATCCTTTTGATACGGATGCCAGGATTTCGGGCATCAGCCAGGAACAGAGTGAACAGATTCAGAAAGTTTTTGCACAGGCAATCAAAAATGATCAGGTGCCGGCAGAAAAAACAGTGGACGAAACTTATCTCGAGATCGGCTGCAGGCAGGAAAAAAACGGTATTATGATCGGACAGGCTTACAGTTACTCAGAAGATGGAAAATCCGTAGATCTGTATACGATCCGTCAGTCTGAGTATGAGAAACTTACCGGTGAAAAAACAGATCTTCACGACGGCGAGATCTTTGCCTGGTATCCGTCTGAAAAGGAAAAAGACATATTAAAAATTGATGACCGGGATTTTGCAGTAAAAAAATGGCTGGAAAAAGCACCTTTAAGTGCCATGAACAATCTGGTATCCAATATGGCGGCAATTGTTGTGACGGATTCCGATTTCGAGTATATTGACGGGCTTCGGACAAAGATGTATGAAGGTCTTGATGCCTACGAGGCTGGAAAAGATCTCACAGTTCATTTGGGTGTAGATATCCGTGGCAGCGGGGAGGAAAAGATCCGGTATGGCCAGGCTGTTTATCAGGCACTGAAAGATTACTGCAGAAGCGGTGGCTTTTCAGAGAATACCATCGTGATCGGTGGTGTCCGCCAGAGTGAGTACGAAACGTATTATGTAGATAATGGAACGATCCTGTTTATTGGAATCTTTTTGGGAGCACTGTTCCTTATGGGAACGGCGATGATCATTTACTACAAACAGATCTCAGAGGGCTACGAAGATCAGGGAAGGTTCCAGATCATGCAGAAAGTAGGTATGAGCCGCAGAGAGGTGAAAGGAGCTATCCGCAGACAGATCCTTCTGGTATTTTTTATCCCGCTTGTGATGGCAATGGTGCATATTTCCATGGCATTTCCGCTGATCCGCCGGCTCCTGCTGCTGTTCGGAATGGCCAATACAAAATTGTACGTGGGCTGCACTGCGGGAACGGTTCTGGCCTTTGCGCTGGTCTATGGACTGATCTACTCCATGACAGCCAGATCTTACTATAAAATAGTGGAAAAAGCATAAAATCGGTGAAAAAGCACAGCTGTGTTTGCTGTGAAGTATTGAAGTTTTGATATGGCAATGCTACAATAAAGGGGCGTGTCAGGAAGCAGAAAAGTTTCCGGACACGCTCTTATTTACATGTACAACGAACTATAGCGATGCACTAATTTATTGGATCGCTGTAAGACGAGACGCTGGTGATCGCTGCACAGATCGGAGAAGCCTGCAAAGGTGCTTTTCATAGTTGCGTTTTATAACGGAATGTACATACAATGGAGGAAATCGATGAAAAGAGAAAGTTTCAGAAAAGGTATGAAGGATGGAGTTCCCATCGCTCTTGGATATTTTGCGGTATCCTTTACCTTTGGCATGATGGCTGTTGCCGGCGGCTTGCGTATCTGGCAGGCAGTTCTGATCTCCCTGACCAACCTGACATCGGCCGGTCAGTTTGCGGGACTGGACATTATTTTTGCGGGAGGCTCCATGTGGGAGATGGCAATGACGCAGCTGATCATCAACCTGAGATACTGCCTGATGTCATTTTCCCTGTCCCAGAAATTCCGGCGTGAGGAGTCCGGTATCCTGAAATACATCGCTGCTTTTGGTATCACCGATGAAATTTTCGGGATCAGTGCGGCTCAGGAGGGAAAGGTCAGTGTATTTTATAATTACGGAGCCATGTGCGTGGCAATTCCCGGATGGACTCTTGGAACTCTGGCAGGAGGAATCTCCGGAAGCCTTTTGCCGGATTTTATGCTTAGTGCGTTGAGCGTTGCCATTTACGGAATGTTCCTGGCCATCATCATCCCGCCGTCCAAAAAGAGCAGACCGGTTCTTGGGGTGGTTGTGGCATCCATGGCAGTCAGTACTGTTTTTGCGGTGACACCGGTGTTAAAACAGGTATCATCCGGATTTATGATCATTATCACAACACTTCTGGTAGCAGGCCTGGCGGCTTATTTCTGCCCGGTGGAAGAGAAGGAGGAAGCCGTTCATGAGTCATAATGTATATCTCTATATCCTGGTGATGGCAGCAGTCACCTATCTCATCCGTATGCTGCCCCTTGCTCTTGCAAAAAATGAGATCAGAAGCCCGTTTATCAAGTCCTTTCTGTACTACGTGCCATATGCCTGTCTGGCAGCCATGACCTTCCCGGCCATCCTGAAGGCCACAGACAGCATCATCTCCGGTGCAGCAGGTTTCCTGGTAGCACTTATTGCTGCATATAAGGAAAAAAGCCTGATCACAGTAGCCCTGCTGGCATGTGCGGCGGTGTTTATCGTGGAGAGGGTTCTGGTATTTATTTGAAGAGGGGATATGCGGAAATATAATACGCAGGAGGGAGCTTCGAAAAGCTCCCTCCTTTTTCATTTATTCACCTAAAAATCCAAGATCGATCTCTCCGTCAAACACCGTAGTTGCAGGTCCTGTCATATATACAAGGTTTTCATCTCTTTCCCAGGAGATGTTTAAGTCTCCGCCAAGAAGCTGTACAGTAACCGGTTTGCTGCCGTCAACCTTGTCATTGAGGATGGAAGCTACCGTAACTGCGCAGGCGCCTGTGCCGCAGGCAAGAGTTTCTCCGGAGCCACGCTCCCATACACGCATCTTTACGGTGTGGCGGTCGATCACCTGAACAAACTCAGTGTTGACTCTGTCCGGGAAGCATACGTGATTTTCAAAGGACGGGCCGATCTTTTCCAGGTCAAGGCTGTTCACATCGTCTACGTAGATGATGGCATGAGGATTACCCATGGAAACTGCGGTCATGTGATATTCTTTTCCGTCGACGTGATGGGAGCGTCGATCACCTGCTCGGTTTCGGCAACCACCGGGATCTCTTTTGCAGTGAGAATCGGGGAGCCCATGTTGACTTTTACCATGGAGCCTTGCCGTCGCGGATAGTAAGATCTACATATTTGATACCGCTTCTTGTGGCGATGCTTAAAGAAGTTTTGTCCACAATGCCGTGGTCATAGACATATTTGGCAACGCAGCGGATACCGTTTCCGCACATGGCACCCTGAGAGCCGTCCAGGTTGTACATATCCATCTCGCAGTCTGCAATCTCCGACGGGCGGATCAGGATCAGCCCATCGGAACCAATGCCAAAATGACGGTCGCTGACAAATTTTGCCACTGCGGCCGGATTCTTAACAGTTTCCTCGAAACAGTTACATATACATAATCGTTTCCAATGCCGTGCATTTTCGTGAATTTCATAATAGTAGCCTCCTCTTGTTTCTGAATATTATACTTGTTTTTTCTGTTGGAACACAAGACCCCATGGAAAAAACACGCAGGTTTTTTCCATTTGTTGCCTTTAATAGTATAGTATATTGGACAATTGTTATCGAAAAGTGAATTTTCCCTGTGGAATTCCGGTAAATTAGAAGTGGATTTTCGTATTTATGGATTTTATGTGCTTGCATTTTGTCAGAAACATGGTATCATAAAACAAAGTAATATGCATGGAGATGTATAATTATGCTGTACATTACGAATTGGACTGACACAAGCAGAGAGACAGTTAACGTAAAGTACATAGAATTCAGGAGGAAGAAAAAATGAAGAGAAAATTTATGGCACTTGCACTTGCAGCAGCTATGACAGTTTCTATGACATCCGCTGTTTTTGCAGCAGATGAGATCAAGAGCGCAGATGATCTGGAGGGTAAGAAGATCGGTGTTCAGCTTGGAACAACCGGTGATGCAGACGCTACAGAGGTTAAAGACGCAACAGTAGAGAGATACAACAAAGGTAATGACGCTGTTATGGCTCTGAAACAGGGTAAGATTGACTGCGTAGTGATCGACAGCGAGCCTGCCAAGAAATTTGTTGAGAAAAACGATGATCTTGAGATCGTTGAGGATATTTTTGATAAAGAGGAGTATGCGATCTGCCTTTCCAAAGACAATGCAGACCTTACCAAAGAGTTTAACGAGGCTCTGAAGGAGCTGAAGGATGACGGAACTCTGGATTCCATCAGAGATAACTATATCGGTGATGATGCAGGTAAGACACCATATGAGACTCCTAAGGATGCAGATCACTCCAAGGGAACTCTTACCATGGCAACAAACGCAACCTTCCAGCCATACGAATACTATGACGGAGATAAGATCGTAGGTATTGATGTTGATATCGCTCAGGCTGTCTGCGACAAGCTTGGATATGAGCTGAAGGTCGAGGATATGGAGTTTGATGCGATCGTAAATTCTGTTAAATCCGGAAAAGCTGATTTCGGTGCTGCAGGAATGACAGTAACAGAGGATCGTAAAAAGAGCGTTGATTTCACTGATCCGTACACAACTGCAGAGCAGGTTGTTATTGTAAAGAAATAATTTTGCACAGAGAAATCAGAGGATTCTGAACGGATAAGCTGAGAAACAGATATTCGTTGCAGGGTTCAGTAGCGAATGATCAGGTTCCGGATATCCGGGTATGTTTTCCGGATTTCGGAACCTGTAGTTTTGGAAAGGGTGGAAATTTTGAGTCTTATTGAACAGTTTCAGTTTAACTTTCTGGACGACAATCGCTGGCAGTTCATTTTGTCCGGTCTGAAAAATACCATCATCATTACTTTTTTTGCTGTACTTCTTGGTATTTTTCTGGGATTTGTCATTGCTATTGTCCGTTCTACACATGATAAGACAGGTAAGCTTAAGATCCTTAATGTGATCTGTCGTGTTTATCTGACTGTGATCCGTGGCACCCCAACGATGGTACAGCTGCTGATCGTATTTTATGTTATTTTTGCAACCATAGATCCGGGTAAGATAGTTGTTGCCATTATCGCCTTTGGTATGAACTCTGCTGCATACGTGGCTGAGATCGTCCGTTCCGGCATCATGTCTATTGATCAGGGACAGTTTGAGGCAGGACGGAGCCTGGGTCTTAACTATACACAGACTATGATCAAGATCATTCTTCCGCAGGCGGTCAAGAACATCCTGCCGGCCCTTGGAAACGAGCTGATCGTACTTTTGAAGGAGACATCCATCAGTGGTTATATCGGACTTATGGATCTGACCCGTGGCGGAGACATTATCCGAAGCCAGACCTACAGTGCACTGTTCCCGCTGCTGGTAGTAGCTGCGATCTATCTTGTGATTGTTTGTTTTCTTACCTATCTGGTAGGAAGACTTGAAAGGAGGCTGAGAACCAATGAGCGTAAGTAATGAAGTGCTTCTGGATGTACAGGGACTTGAAAAGGCCTATGGCGGCAATCAGGTTCTCAACGGGATCACCACACAGATCCGCAGAGGTGAAGTAGTAGCCATTATCGGACCATCCGGCTGTGGTAAATCTACATTCCTCCGTTCCCTGAATCTCCTTGAGGAGCCGACCGGGGGAAAAATCCTCTTTGAGGGAACCGACATCACAGATTCCAAGGTGGATATCAACCGTCATCGTCAGAAGATCGGAATGGTATTCCAGCAGTTTAATCTTTTTCCACATAAGACAGTAAAAGAGAATATTATGCTCGCACCTGTGACTCTGAATCTTATGAGTAAGGAAGAGGCTGAAAAAACGGCACTGGAGCTTCTGGAGCGAGTAGGTCTTCCGGATAAGGCAGATTCCTATCCGGACATGCTTTCCGGCGGTCAGAAGCAGCGTATCGCCATTGCAAGATCTCTTGCCATGAACCCGGACGTGATGCTGTTTGATGAGCTACATCTGCTCTTGATCCGGAGATGGTAGGAGAGGTCCTGGAACTGATGCAGGAGCTTGCAAGATCCGGCATGACCATGGTTGTGGTAACTCATGAGATGGGCTTTGCCCGCGAGGTGGCAACCAGAGTCCTCTTCATTGATGAAGGAAAGATCCAGGAAGAAAATTCTCCTAAGGAATTCTTTGCAAATCCAAAGAATAAGAGACTTCGAGAGTTTCTTTCAAAGACATTATAATGACATTATAAATATAAGAATATTAAAAACGGATGCTTTATCCTCCTGTGGAAATGCTGCAGGAGATAAAGCATCCGTTTTTTATAGTTACAGAATAGTGACGTAGTTATTTCACCGGCTGGTTCAGATCACTGTAGGTTACATCCTCAAAGGGGAGAGAGATGCGTTCTCTTCTGGCAGAGGAAAGGTAGATGCCCTTTACCATTTCAAGGGTTTTTCTGCCTTCCAGTCCGTCGATGGCAACAGGAAGATCCTCACGGACAGAACGGTAGAAGTCACGGATCTGCAGGTGATGGCTGCTTCCCCAGTAATCAGGGCCCACATTTGTGGTCTCATAAGTGTTTCGGATCTCGGCATAGGTGCCGTCCAGCTCGTAATAGCCCATGTCCTGCTTAAGACCCAGGCGTCCTTTTTCTCCGATCAGTTCAATATTGATCGGGGAATCGGCTCCGTAAATGTTGCAGGCATAGAGATTGTAAAGACAGCCGTTTTTAAACATGATAGCAGCGTCTGCGGCATCCTCCACTTTTACAAAATGATGAACATAATTATGAACACTTCCGTCGATCCATTCCACATCGGAATCCAGCATATATCGAACACGATCAATGCTGTGGATCGCCTGGTCGATGAGAACACCGCCGCCCTCTTTGTCCCATGTTCCCTTCCAGTCACTTCCGCTGTAATAGTCGAGCGGACGGTTCCAGGTCAGATAGGAACGTGCGGTAAGGATTTTTCCGAAATCACCCCGCTGGATCATTTCGCGGAGCTTTTCTACACTTTTTGTGTAACGGGTCTGGAAGATAACGCCCAGCTTTACATGAGTTTCTTCGGCGGTACGGATCATTCTGTCTGCATCCTGAAGACAGGTGGCAATGGGCTTTTCGGTAAGGACGTTAATGCCGGCTTTCATGGCTTTGATGGCCATGACCGGGTGCAGGAAATGCGGCAGACAGAGATGTACCACATCAATATCCTTATCCAGGATCTCATCAAAGTCCGTAGTCCAGGAACAGTTAAATTCCTCTGCAAAGGCTTTGGCAAGAGCTGGATCTTTGTCAACGGCATATGCTAATTCTACTTCATCGCTGAGACGATGGAATGCATCCGCATAAGAGACGGAAATACGGCCGCAGCCTACAATAGCAGCTTTCAGTTTTTTCATGGCTTCCTCCTTATATCATCCGATAAAAAAATTCGTCGGATCCTGATTTGTAAAAGAATAGTGGATATCAAAAAAGTATTTCATGGCTCCGTTCAGGAACGAATCACTCTGGAGCTGGGAGTAACGGACAGTCACGTTATCTACCATCCTGCGGAACCCGGTTTTTTTCAGGTCTTCCCGTACTTCATTGAGAAAATATTCGCCAAGATCCGGAATCTTTCCGCCAAGAACGATCAGAGATGGATTTACGGTACTGATCAGATTACTCAGGGCGATGGACAGCTCCCATGCCATCTCCTTTACCATAGCAAGAGCGGTTGGATCGCGGAAGGTGGCAGCCTTTCCCAGATCTGAGAAGGTGATTTCTGAAAGTGCGCTTAAGGATGGAATCTGTCCGAATTCCGGGATCCTGTTTTCAGAGCCTGCTCCGAGATCATAACTTCCAGACATCCGTGATTTCCGCAGATACATTCCGGACCGTGAGGATCGATGGAATAATGGCCGAACTGGGTAGAGGAACCACTGGCAGTTCCAAGCATGCTTCCTTCTGTGAAAAGGGTGGCACCGATGCCGCGGCCGAAATTGAGAAAAGCAAAATTTTTCTCTTTTATATTGCCATAGACCTTTTCCGCGTAGGAATAGCAGGCGGTATCATTGAGAAGATCAACCGGGTATCCCGGGAATGCAGTCTTCAGAGATTTAATGATCTGAGTGCTTTCCATGGAAGGCAGATTCAGGGTCGTGGAATATACTTCATTGCTGGAGGCGTCGATCATGGCGGACATTACTATGCAGATGCCAAGGATACGGTCAGGAGCACAGTGTTCCAGAATGGATTCCCGGAAACAGGAGCCGGAGCATGCGACATGATTTTCGTCTTCGGAAAGCTTCCGTGATTCATGAAAGACGGAAGTACCGGCAATGTCCACAAGATAAGCTTCGACAGCATTTTCATGCCAGTTCATGACAACAACGTAGTAGCTGTTCATCCGGACCTGAAGGCAGTTCGGCTTACGTCCGATGCTGTCGGATTCTCCGATACCGTTGTCCACAATGAATCCCCGTTCGATCAGTTCATCTACAAGAGTAGATACGGTTGTTTTGCTGAGCTTCGTTTGCTTGGCAAGGTGTGCTCTGGATATTCCGGGACTGGAATAGATGGAAGTATAGAGCCGTTTCATATTCGTGTTCTTAATAACCTGCTGATTAACAAGTTTCATAGTTTCTTTTCATCTCCAATCCTTTAAAAATAAACGGTACCGAAAAATGGTAAAGTCTCCGTACTAAATATATCCTATCATAGATGCAGAAAATAATCAATATGTGGCTGTACAAAGAAAATATTGACTATTTATAGAAGGAAAAATATAAAAATACGACAATTCTAAAATGAAGAGCAATATAATACAGGCATTTTTTCGGAAGACTGGTAAAAAAACGGAGATAAATAGTACAGTGATAGAAATAATTGATTATAAATGTGCAAAATGCACAAAAAATACTCGAGATATTGTTTATTATAGAAGAAATGCACATTGAAAGACGAAAAAACGGGAAAGAATGTTGACAGATACGGCAAAGAATGCTATCCTAAATCCAAGCTAAGAACAGCAAAAAAGAGAGTTTGTAACAAGAAACACAGATGTTTTTGCAAAAAACTTTTATTTTTTGAAATATTAGTTAGGCCACTGGACAAATAAAGAGAGGTAGAGAGATGAGAATAGGCGTGATTGGATGCGGCGGAATGGGAACGACTCATTACTTATCCCTGAAAGTCTTATCAGAAAAAGAGGATGATGTTGAGGTAGTTGCCCTGTCTGACTGCAGAAAAGAATTTCTGGACAAAGCGGCATCATATTTTCCGGAAGCTGCCACATATGAATACGGAATGGAACTGATCGAAAAGGAGCAGCTGGATATTGTACATATCTGTCTTCCAAGCTATCTGCATGCAGAACATGCAGTGAAGGCACTGGAAAAAGGGATGAATGTACTGGTGGAAAAACCGGTATGTCTGACCGAAGAGGATTGCCAGATGCTTCTTGAAGCAGAAAAAAGATCCGGGAAGAAGGTTATGGTAGGACAGGTAGTACGTTCCTTTGAGGAATATAAATATCTGAAGGAAGCTTACGACACAGAAAAATTCGGAAAGCTGAAATCCATTACTATGGAGCGTATCAGCGGAGATGTGAAATGGGGATTTGAGGACTGGTTCCATAATGAAGAAAAGAGTGGTTCCGTTGTGCTGGATCTTCACGTGCATGATCTTGATTTTCTGCGTTATATGCTGGGTGAGCCGGACAGCTTCCAGGTAAAAGCCAGCAGATTTGAAAGTGGCATGATCAATCATATCATCACGGAGTATGAATTCGGAGATGTTTTTGCTACAGCAGAGGGTATTTGGGATGAGTCATCGGCAATGAAGTTCCATGCAGCGTTCCGTGCACATTTTGAGGATGCTACGATAGAATTTAACGGTGCTCAGTCACCGAGCCTGACAGTATATAAGAAAGACGGAACTGTGGAGACGCCAGAGCTCAAAGCTGAATATGAAGGCGAGAGTGATGTGGCGGGAATCAATGTCTCCAATCTGGGACCATATTATACAGAGATCAAATATTTCCAGGAATGCGTCAGAGAAGATAAACCTGTAGAGGTTGCTCCTTTGATCGAAGGAGTAAGATCCGTACAGCTTGGGATTAAAGAGTGGAATGCGGCAAAAGAGTATGTAAACACACACGAAAACAAATAATGAAATTTTCACTGAAAGGCAGTGAGAAAAATAAAAAAAGCTATTCAAAAGGAGGATATGCAAATGAAAAAAAGAGTGATTTCTATTCTGTTATCAGCAGCAATGATCTCATCAATGGTAGTTGCAGGAGGGGTAACTGCACATGCTGAAGAAAATGTAACACTGAATGTATTTGATGCACATGCTTATGGTCTGGAAGAATATGACGAGATGGTAAAAGCCTTCGAGGAATCACATCCGGGTGTGACTGTTGATGTACAGCATGCAGCCAACGATTACGACACACTGCTTCAGTCCAGAGTAAACTCCGGTGATACACCAGACGTATTTGATGCTGAGGCCGGAACAAAAGCGAAAATGTACTATGATTATGCTTACGACTGGAGCAATGATACAGAAGTTCTGGACAAGTTCAATGAGGACGCTGTAAACCTTGGAAAAGATGACGAGGGAAATGTAAAATCTCTTCCATGGACCTATGAGAACATGGGCCTGATCTACAACAAGGACTGCTTTGAGAAAGCTGGTATCGACAAGCTTCCGACAAACATGGATGAGCTGGAAGAGGCATGCAAGAAGCTGAAGGATGCAGGCATCACTCCGTTTGCACTTGCTGCAAAGGAAACATGGTATTAGGACAGGTTGCAACACATTTCATGATCGACAAAGACAAAACAGCTGCTGAGACAGTAGATGCGATCAAATCCGGTGAGACAGCATTTGCAGATATGCCTAACTGGGAGAACCTTTACAAGTTCCTTGATCTTGCTGTAGAGTATGGTCCGGACAAGCCGCTTGAGGTTGACTGGGAGACATCAGAGAATATGCTTGCAAACGGCGATGCAGCTATGATCCATATGGGTGACTGGTGCCAGTCTACACTGGATTCCTTTAATCCTGATGCAAATCTTGCATTTCTTCCATTCCCGGTAGCGCCGGTGAAGATGATGCAACTGTATTATCCTCCTGTAACTGGACTTATATTGTAAATAAAGATTCCAAGAATCTGGATCTTGCAAAAGAGTATTGTGAGTTTATCCTTACATCCGAAGAAGGCCAGAAATGGATGGCAGAAGGTGTAGGAGCTGTTCCTGGTGCAAAGTCTGATATGGAAGTGACCGGCGCTCTTGCAAATGATGCCAAGACCTATATCGACGCTGGAAAGACAAACGGCTGGATCCACACGATTGCTCCTGGCAGCTACGCAGATGAGTGTGGTCCGTATCTCCAGTCTTACATGCTTGGAGACATGAGCGCAGATGAAGTAACACAGCTCTTCCAGGATTTCTGGACATCAGCAGAGTAACAAGGAACTCCAGGAGCCGAAGAGAAACAGATTTGTTGATTTTGGGCTGACGGAATGTAACTGACAAAAGAGGGAGACAGGCAGCAGCTTTGCCTGTTTCCCAAATATAAACCAAAGAAAAAATGAATTTCTGGAGGGGATAGGAATTGAAAAACAAAAAA
>ENA-OQDW01000015-OQDW01000015.1-human-gut-metagenome-genome-assembly--contig:-NODE-15-length-56258-cov-4.875791_pt1 | contig 56258 bp, 68 predicted proteins | sample MGYA00242784_ERZ504613 | MGnify/ENA primary metagenome ERZ504613 (study PRJEB26092, sample SAMD00036330) | human gut metagenome | host: Homo sapiens | study: EMG produced TPA metagenomics assembly of...
TGCTTCGGCAGAAGACGGAACATGGATCTATTTTGATATGGTTCCGGAAGAAACTGAGATCCGTGAGGGTGCACCGGAATATACAGGCCGTCTGTGCGTGATCGGTTCTAAGCTTGACGAGCATGCACTGGAGGAGCTTTTCGGGATCGCATAAAGCATATGATAAAATAAATGTTCGTTTTGACGCAAAGCCAAAGCGGAATACAGATATAGATTGTTACAGAAAGGAAACAGATACTGTACATTAAATCGTACAGTATCTGATGGGATGGATTTATGGAAGAGACCAGAGTACCCGTTTATCTGATCACAGGTTTTCTGGAAAGCGGCAAGACCTCTTTCCTGAGCTTTACCCTGCAGCAGGATTACTTTCAGATCGATGGAAAAACACTGCTGATCCTTTGCGAAGAGGGTGAGGAAGAATATGATGAGGAAGCACTGAAACAGTGCAATACCGTTGTGGAGAGCATTGACAGTGAGGAAGAGCTTACACCGGAACGACTTGCGGCAATGGAGATCCTGCATCAGCCGGAGCGGGTGATCATTGAGTATAATGGCATGTGGCTGGTAAGTAAATTCGAAGAAATGGAAAAACCGGAAGGCTGGGGCGTGGAGCAGCATATCACCTGTGTGGATGCAAGCACATTCCAGGTCTATATGGCGAATATGAAGTCCCTTTTTATGGACATGGTCCGCAATGCGGATATGGTTATCTTTAACCGCTGCCAGGAGAACGATCCGCTTCCTTCTTACAGAAGAAGCATCAAGGTGGTGAACCAGCGTGCGGAGATCATCTTTGAGGATGAAGAGGGCGAGCTTGGTGATCTTTTTGAGGATGAGATGCCATTTGATATTGATGCGCCGGTGATCGATATCCTTCCGGAGGATTATGGTATCTGGTTTGTGGATTCCATGGATCATCCGGACCGCTATGTCGGAAAAACCGTTCACTTTAAAGCACGTGCCTGAAGCCGCGTGGAATGGGAAGCAAATTCTTTGTTCCCGGAAGAACAGCCATGACTTGCTGTGCAGATGATACCACATTCCTTGGTTACATCTGCAAGAGCGCTTTTGCTCCGAAGATCGCAGAAGGCCAGTGGGTGGATGTTACTGCGAAGGTTGCGTTTGAGAAGAGAATGGAATATCAGGGAGAGGGAGTCGTACTTTACGCAGAGCATGTAGAAGTTTGTGAGCCACTTGCTGATGAGATGGTATATTTCAACTGATACGATCAGAGCATTTGTATGCCTTAAGGCATAAGAAGGCCTGGCGTTGAACCAGGTAGATTACAGCTGAGGAGTTTTTATGTATTTAATTGCAGGTTTGGGAAATCCGGGAAAGCAGTATGAGGCTACACGCCACAATATGGGCTTTGACACCGTTGACTGTCTTGTGGAGAAGCATAATATCCCGCAGGGCGGCGTAAAATTTAATGCCATGTATGGAAAAGGTATTATCGGCGGTGAAAAAGCTATTCTGATGAAACCGCTTTCCTATATGAATTTAAGCGGCGGTCCGATCCAGGAGATGTCCGGCTATTTCAAGATCGATCCGGAGACAGAGCTGATCGTGATCTACGATGATATCGATCTGGAGCCTGGGCAGCTTCGTATCCGCAAAAAAGGCAGTGCAGGCGGACATAACGGGATCAAGGATATCATCCGCCGCCTTGGAACTGAAAAATTTATCCGCATCCGTGTTGGTGTCGGTGCAAAACCGAAAGAATGGGATCTGGCAGATTTTGTGCTGGGTCATTTTTCGGACAGTGACCGCAAGCTTGTGGATGAAGGGATCAATGATGCGGCAGAGGCTGTGGAGATGATCCTGTCCGAGGGCGTAGATGCGGCGATGAATAAATATAACAGGAAAAAGCCTAAGAATTGAGGTTTGTATGGAAGCATTTTTGCATCCTCTGCAGGGTCTTGCAGAGTTTGAGGAAATAAAAAAGCGCTGTGGCGCAAACTGCGGAATTCTTAATGTTTCCGGATGCATGGAGTCCCAGAAGGTCCATCTGATGTATGGACTTTCCGGGCTTTTTCCATATCATCTGATCCTTGCGGATGATGAGCGCAACGCAAAGGAAATCTATGAGGATTACCGCTTCTATGACAAAAATGTATATTTTTATCCGGCAAAGGATCTTCTGTTTTTTCAGGCAGATATTCACGGAAATCTTCTGATCCGGCAGCGGATGCGTGTGATCCGGGCACTTCTGGAACAGGAAGAAGTGACCGTTGTTACCAGCATTGACGGATGTATGGATTTCTTGATGCCGCTGGAAAAGATCAGAAGCAGACTTCTTCATTTTAAAAGTGACAGTGTGATCGATCTGGATCAGCTGAAGGAAGAGCTGGTAGAGCTGGGGTATGAACGCACTGGTCAGGTAGAGCTTCCGGGGCAGTTTTCTGTGCGTGGAGGAATCATTGATATCTATCCGCTGACAGAGGATAATCCTTGGCGTATCGAACTGTGGGATGATGAGGTGGATTCTATCCGGAGCTTTGATGCGGAAAGTCAGAGATCTCTGGAAAATGTAGATGAAATTACGATTTATCCGGCCGCAGAAAAGATGGACGGAGAAGATATGGTATCCTTTCTGGATTATTTTCCGGAAGAAAAAACACTGGTGTTTCTGGATGAACTGAACCACCTGGCAGAAAACGGCGAGGGTGTGGAGGAAGAGTACCGTCAGAGTCGTATGCACAGAGAGGAAAAAGGCGAGGCAAATCTTCCGGAGCAGTGGCTATGTGGCTTTCAGGAACTGCAGAAGAAGCTGAACAGGCGGAATTGTGTGGCTGTATCCGCACTTTCTCCCAGACGTTCCGGATGGAAGATCAATGAGGAATTTGATCTTACGGTGAAGTCTGTAGATTCTTATAACAGCAGCTTTGAACTTCTGGTAAAGGATCTCATTCAGTATAAGAGTCAGGGATACCGGATCGCATTGCTCTCCGGTTCCAGGACCAGGGCGGAGCGTCTGGCAAAGGATCTTTCAGAGGAAGGACTGAATGCTTTTTACAGCCAGGACATGGATCGTATCATCAGTCCCGGGGAGATCATGGTGGTCTATGGTCACGCAAGACGTGGCTTCCAGTATCCGCTGATCAAATTTGCAGTGATGACGGAAACCGATATTTTCGGCAAAGAGCAGAAAAAGCGTAAAAAAAAGAAAAAGTACAGCGGAAACAGGATCCAGGATTTTGCAGAGCTTTCCATTGGTGATCTTGTTGTTCATGAAAAGCACGGACTGGGTATTTACCGTGGAATCGAAAAGGTAGAGGTTGACCGTGTTGTGAAGGATTACATCAAGATCGAATACCGGGGCGGCAGTAATCTCTATATCCTGGCAACCCAGCTGGATGCTTTACAGAAATATTCAGGATCCTCCGAAAATGCAAAAACGCCTAAGCTGAACAAGCTTGGCGGTCAGGAGTGGAATAAGACCAAGAGCCGTGTTAAGGGTGCGGTAAAAAATATCGCAAAAGAGCTGGTAGAGCTTTATGCAGTCCGCCAGGAGAAAGAGGGGTATGTCTGCGGACCGGATACCGTATGGCAGAAGGAATTTGAGGAGATGTTTCCCTATGAGGAGACAGAGGATCAGCTGGCAGCCATTGAGGATACCAAGAGAGACATGGAAAGCACCAGGATCATGGACGTCTTGTGTGTGGTGACGTTGGTTACGGAAAGACGGAGGTGGCTTTAAGAGCTGCGTTTAAGGCAGTACAGGAAAGCCGGCAGGTGGTTTATCTGGTCCCTACTACCATTCTTGCCCAGCAGCATTACAATACCTTTGTACAGCGTATGAAAGAATTTCCGGTGAAGGTGGAGCTTCTCTGCCGTTTCCGGACATCTGCCAGCAGAAAAAGACATCGAAGGAGTCAAAAAGGGGCAGGTAGATATTGTGATCGGCACCCACAGAGTTCTTTCAAAAGATGTGGAATTTAAAAATCTTGGACTTCTGATCATTGATGAGGAGCAGCGCTTCGGTGTTACTCACAAGGAGAAGATCAAGCAGATGAAAAAAGATGTGGATGTACTGACGCTGACGGCAACGCCGATTCCGAGAACTCTTCATATGAGTCTCATCGGTATCCGTGATATGAGCGTTCTGGAAGAGCCGCCGATGGATCGTGTGCCGATCCAGACATACGTTATGGAGTATGATGAGGAGACTGTTCGGGAAGCCATCCGCAGGGAGCTTCGCCGGGGTGGACAGGTGTATTACGTATATAATCGAGTCAATGACATTGCCGAAGTAGCCCTTCGGATATCCAGACTTGTGCCGGAGGCCAGAGTGGATTTTGCACATGGACAGATGAGTCAGAGGGAACTGGAGCAGGTAATGTATGATTTTATCAATGGAGATGTGGATGTACTGGTTTCCACCACTATTATTGAGACAGGACTGGATATTTCCAACGTAAACACTATGATCATCCATGATTCGGACAGATATGGCCTTTCCCAGCTTTATCAGCTCCGTGGGCGTGTAGGACGTTCCAACAGGACTGCTTATGCATTCCTGATGTATACCAAAAACAAGATGCTCCAGGAGACCGCGGAGAAACGGCTCAGCGCCATGCGGGAGTATTCAGACCTTGGAAGCGGTTTTAAGATAGCTATGAAGGATCTGGAGCTTCGTGGAGCAGGAAATCTTCTTGGTGCTCAGCAGCACGGGCATATGAACGCAGTTGGTTATGACCTTTACTGTAAGATGCTCAGTGAGGCTGTCAAGGAGGCAAAGGGAATCCGGACTATGGATGATTTTGAGACGACCATTGATCTCAACATTGATGCATTTATCCCGGATTCCTATATCGGCAACGAGTTCCAGAAGCTGGATATTTATAAGCGTATTGCCGGTATTGAAAGCCAGCAGGAATATGACGATATGTTGGAGGAGCTGATCGACCGTTTTGGTGAGCCGACAAAAGCTGTGTTGAACCTTCTTGCTATTGCAAGGCTGAAGGCTCTTGCCCATCAGGGATATGTGACGGAGATCAAGCAGCTTGGAAAAGATGTCCGGATCACGCTCTATGAAAAGGCTAAGCTGGATCCCGCAGGTATCCCGGCTATTATGGCGCAGTACCGGAGAGGTTTGCAGTTTAAGGCTGATCATGAGCCGAAATTTATCCTGACACCACAGGGAAGGCTGATCGAAGAGCTGATGAAGTTTGCGGGGAAGCTGGCAAAACTGGCAGAGCCACTGGAGTAAAGGGAAGAATCAGCTAAGCTTAGGGTTATCCACGGGAAAAAACATCCGGTTTGTGGATACCGGATATTTTCCCGGAAAGACTTGTGGATAATTTGTGAAATGTCGTGTAAGTTCGTGAAATTCCTTGCTCTTAAAGGTGAAAACGTTTATAATCAAGTATTATGGAATAAGAGCCGGACCGTGATTCTTATGGACGGATAGATGGAGGATGAAATGAGAAATTCAGTAAAGAAAGCGGCAGTTACTGCTCTTGTCTGCGTTACAGCGGCAGGAATGATGGCAGGCTGCGGAAATAAAAAACTCGATGGTACAAAGATCGCAGTGACAGTCAATAAGCAGGAAATCCCGTTTGGCGTTGTAAGTCTGGCAGCACGTATGCAGCAGGCACAGGCTGAGGCAATGTACAAGATGTATCTTGGCGGCGGAAGCGATATGTCTATCTGGAGTACCAAAATGGATGATGATTCCGATGAGACTTACGGTGAAAATGCGGTAACAACTTCTGTTGAAACTGTTGAAAAGATGTGTCTGGAGAAAGAACACGCTTCCGAGTATGATGTTGAAATCACAGATGACGAGCAGAAGGCTCTTGAGGAAGCTGCCAAGAACTTCATGGCTGCCAATTCTGATGAGACAATTGCAGAGCTTGCAGTTGATGAAGATATGGTGAAGACTTTCCTCGAGCTTGAAACATACGATGTGAAGATGAAGGATGCCATTGAAGCCAAAGCGGACGTGAAGCTGGATGAGAAAGAATATCAGCAGATGTCCTTCAGCTATGCAAGTGCAAAGGTCAGCGGAGATGATCTTTCCGATGATGATATCAAGAAGAATAAAGAGAATCTTCAGAAGTTCTATGACAAGGTTAAAGAGGATCCGGCTGCAGATTTCAATACTCTTGGAGATGAGATCTCCAAGGATATGACCGCAACAACCGGAACATGCCCTACCTATGAGGAAGGTGATGACAGTGCTGCCAACGGAACTACTTATCCGGATGAGGTTCGTACCGCTTTAAGAAAGCTGGACGAGGGTGCACTGAACGAGGAGATCATAAAGACAGATTCCGTATGGTATGTTGTGAGACTGGATTCCAAGAATGATAAAACTGCAACGGAGAGTAAGAAAGAGTCTCTGACAAACACCAAGAAGGATGATTTCTATAATGATACAACAGATGGCTGGAAGAAGAAAGCTGATATCAAAGAAGAGAAAAAATTGATTAAGAAGATCAAGATCACAGATAATCACAGCTTTACGATCCAGACTCCAACTCCGACACCGGACCCGGATGTAACTGAGACACCGACAGCAGATTCTGCAGAGGCTGAGGCAACCGAGACACCGGCAGCTGAGGAGCAGACCGATGTGACCGAGACACCGGAGACAGAGGGAGATTCTGCAAAGGCTGATGAGGAGACTGCAGACAGTACAGAATCTGAGGCAGCTGCTACACCGGAAGCTGAGAAATAAGATACAATGTTTACAATGGAATGATAAGAGAAAAGACAACGAGCCGTGTACGGGTTTATCGTACACGGCTCGTTTTTTGTAATGCTCATGCCTGCTTTATGGATCGTCAGATTAGATCGAGATGCTCCAGTGCGTGAAGAATCCCGTCCCTGTCTACTGCGCTTGTCTGGTATGTGCAGTGCTTTTCGATGCCTCCGTAAGCATTTCCCATAGCAACGCTGACTCCGGCAGCTTTCAGCATGGGAAGGTCGTTGGGACTGTCTCCGAATGCATAGCAGTTTTCCTTGGGGATGGAAAGGCGGTCCAGGAGAAATTCCATGCCTGTGGCTTTGCTGGTACCCTTTTGTGTGACTTCCCAGATTCCGTCTCCGTGATCAAAATAGGTGTAATGATCATTACAGAAGCTGCGGAATTTTTCGACATCGGAATCCGGCAGCATATGTACCAGGAATTTGTCATAAGAGTAAGTGCAGGCATCCTCCCGATTGAATTTCGTGATGTCGACCATTGGAATTTCTTTTCGCATTTTGACTCCGAATTCGGACTGGGCCGGAGATGCGCCATCATACAGGATCTCAGTGTTGGATTCAAAAATTGCCTCGATCTTGCATTTGCGGAGAAGGTCTACGGTTTCCTTGCACAGAAGATTTGGGACTGTGCGGAAAAAAAGCAATTTGTTGTCCATGTAAATGTGGGTTCCACAGCCGTATATATAGCCATCGAAATGAAGCTCTGAGAGTGCAGAGGGCATCATTACTTTGGTGCGGCCGGTGTTGATGAAAAGAAGATGACCGTTTTCATGGGCTTTTGTGAGGGCGCGGCTGGTGCTCTCCGGAACCTTGAAGGGGTGAGGCGTAAGCAGTGTGCCGTCTATGTCGAAGAACAGGATTTTTTTATCGTTCATAAGGTCTCCTTTAAAATGGGATTTCTTCTTCGGTGTTACTGTTATCAATGTCAGTAATATCATTAACAGGAAGCGGTTCTGCGGATGTATCTTCAACAGAGTTCAGTGTGCTGACACGGATACCGTTGAGTTCTATTTCACTTTCCATGGGGATCACAAGGCATTTTCGACCATCGATGATGCGGGTTTCTACCAGTTCTGCCGGTCCGGTGCTACATGGATCACCACGTCAGGGGTTTTGATCTCGAATTTCCGGGTGTTGGTGATGTTGGATGCTACCAGAGCTGATTTTTCTCCTGCGGCAAGCTCATACTGTTCATCGAAGTTCTGGAGCTTTTCGTCTTCTACGCCGCATTCTTCGAAGAGACGTTTGACTTCGGATTTGGTGAGGACAACAGGTTCCGGTTCGTCCTTCTGGGATTCGATGAGATCGTTGAGCTTTTCGTGGATCTCAAGGACTGTGTCGTAGGCACAGTCATCACCAAGGGTTTCTTCCACCAGAGCATTGAAGGAGTCACGCTGGGTTCCGGCAGATAGTGGTGTGGTGCAGCCGAAGACTTCTTCCATCATGGTGGAGCGGAGATTTTCGGCGTTTTTGGTGTAGTAGAGAAGTCCGTGGATATCGGTACTGCGGTCGTTGAACTGTGGGAAAAGGAAGCCCCAGTCAGGCATTTCTACCAGCCAGTCCCGGATACGGTCTTCAATATTGTTTGTCTCTGCATTGTAATGCAGGCCTGCTTTGGAGAGCTTGACCGGGCAGATACTGCAGAGGATGTGATCGTAGATCTCATCGGAAGCGTCGAACATTTCGGCACCGTCGGAGGATTTGCCGGGGATGTCGTAGACTGCGTGGATGAGGATGATGTAGTAGTTTTCACCGTAGTCGTAGTTTTCTATGATTCTGTCGTAGAAGGCTTCGGTGAGGGTGTCGTCGGTGAGTTTGCTTTTGCGGAGTTTCATGAGGAAGTTTTGGGTTCCGCCTTCAGCTTCCTGATCCAGGGGAAATTCCATGTTGATGAGGTTTTTTCCGATGGTGCCGGTGAGGGTTTTTCGGAAGATGTCGAAGTATTTGAAGGTTTCTTCCTCTGATAAGGATAAGAAGGCTTCTTTTGAGTTCGGTTTTTTGTTTTTTCACCGTCTACGTAGCAGCCGCAGATGCGGGTGATGGAGCAGCGGTCAGGGGTGAATTGTTTTTTTATTTCTGCGATTTCTTTTTTGTTCATGTGTGGTTTACCTCGGTTTTTTAATTAGTTTGATTATAGCACAGGTGTTTGGTGGGGGCAAGATGACGCGGACGGACGTGTGAGATTTGCAGCAGAAGTCCGGGTGCCGTCGTTTCGCCTGGTCATACTAAGCGTCTGAGGTGTCTCACGGAGCGGCCGGCCCATAACTCGCCATGTACGCTGATGCGTACCTGGCTCAGACAGATGGGCCTTACCCTGCGGCTTGTGGCCGCCGGATACCTCTCCGTGAACCACCTCAGACGCTAAGTATGGACCAAGGCTCACTCCAAAGCACCCGGACTTCTGCTGCAAACCTCACACTGTGCGGTCATGTTGGGAGGGATAGAGTGGTCTGACGGGAGTTGGATGAGCCATCAGCGCTGCGCTGGATGGCTGGGAGGAAAGGCTGAGTTTCCTTGTGGTTTGCCGGGGAGGTTGTGAGCGTCGGCGCGTTGCTGGACGCCTGTAGTTTGGAAGGTTGAGATTCCATGTGGTTTGGAGGGAGATTGTGAATGTCGGCGTGTTGCTGGACGCTGGAAGGTGGTGTCGAAATTTGGAGATGGGTTTTTGTGGTGTTGTGGTGGGATGTGTGGTATGATTTGTATATCTTATAAGATCTATCCATTTATTTGGTTTCTTTTTGCTTCAATGTCTGAAGCGTTTTTTCAAAAATATTTATAAAAACTGTATACAGGGTTTCTGAAGTGTTTGGTTGATGGTATAATTGTATATACCAGAAGGAGTATTGTTTGAGAGATAATACGATTTTTGATGATGTTTTTCGTACTATGATGGAGAAAATGACGTTTCTGGTCGTGCCTTTGATCAATGATGTTTTTCATACATCATACCCGGCTGATGTGGAGATTGTGCAGCTGCGTAATGAGTATCAGCGGTGGATGGTGAGATTATTACGGATTCTCGGCTGTTGATCGGAAACAGGATTTATCATATAGAATGTCAGAGTACGGATGACACGACAATGGCTGTACGATGATAGAGTATGATTTTGCAACTGCTGTTGAGTTTGCCAGAAAGCAGGGACGGAGGTATCGGATGGAGTTTCCACGTTCTTGTGTGTTGTATCTGAGAAATAGTAGGAATACGCCGGATTTTCTGGAAGTGGATGTGGTTTTTCCGGATGGAGGATGTCATTTGTACAGAGTGCCTGCCATTAAAGTAGAGAATTATACAAAAGATAATATATTTGAAAAGAGTCTTCTTATGCTGCTTCCTTTTATATCATGCGATATGAAAAAGAGGGCATGAGATGAGTGAGAATCCACAACTTTTTCAGGAATTACTGAATGAATATGAAGTGATCCGGAGTAAACTGGAGGTAGAGATCACTGAATCTGGAAGGTCCGAACTGTTCAGTGATCTGATTGGACTGATAACTCGGATATCTGATCATATTTTCAGAAATGAGGAGAAAGTCCGGAAAGGAATAGGTGAGATTATGGGTGGACATGTTCTGGAACTGGAATCTGAGAAAAGGGCAAGACTGATGGCGGAAGCTAAAGAACAGGGGCGAGAACAGGGAATGGCCCAGGGAATGGCCCAGGGGGAAGAACGACTTAGTGTTCTGATCAACAGGCTTATACTTGATAATCGTGGTAATGAGATTCAGAAGGTTGTTACAGATAAAGAAATGCGTGAAGCTATGTACAGAGAATATCAATTATAATAAGAAAAGATAAAGAGAATCCCCCACTGGTTTTGCTATCCATGGGGGATTCGTTGATTGATCTGAATCTTATAATACAGAATATCCGTAACTGCTGACAATAGCATCGATCTTCTGGCGGTTTTTGCACAGTGGGCAGTTGTCAGAGCGGTAGGAGTGATAGTCCGGGATGTCTCTGGCCTGAAAGATAGAGTGGACAGGGAGTGTGGCTACACTGTCTACACTGCTGTAGATGCTGCCACGCCGCGGATCTTACCGCCATAGTACAGAACGCTTTCGATAGCTCGGTTCAATGTGGATCCGGTGGTGATGGAACCATTTAGGACGAGGATGTTTTTTCCATTGATCATTGGTTCATAGTTGTCGCGGAAGATCATCTGCGGTGCTGTTGAACTCAGGGGTGATGACGTAGATGGTCTGGTGTGCGTTCATGGAAAGGACGCCGGCTTTGGTCAGTTCTTCGGCGAGATAAGCACCGATCACTTCAAGTCCGTCCATGCAGACGATGGTGTCTACCGGAATGGATGCTTCGTAATTTGCTGCGAGAGCGGATGCAATACGCTGTGCTTCAGCGCATCTGGATTTCATAGTAGTGAGATCCAGGTAGTGTGTGATATGGGACTGGGATGTTACGAAGTGTCCCGGAATCATTTTAAGCTGTATGCGGTTGTCATTGCGTGCATAAATTTTTATGATGTTGTCCTGATCCATAATAAAAACCTCCTGTCGTGATCATGTTTTACGTGGTTGTTCAGGAGAATTATCCTGAAGGATTACGAAACAGATTTATTTAACCGAATGCGGATTGCAAATATCCGATTAGCTGTGCATATTATACCATTAATTTCAAAAAAATGAAATAATATAATACAAAATATATAAAAAATATTCAAAAGATCAAGCATATTTGTTAAAAAATATCCAATATCATGAAAACTTTGACAAAAGGATCATTACTATAGAGTGAAAGTATTTGTGAGTACGTAGTAAATTGGAAAGAGAGTGTCATATGTATTATTGAGTATAAAAAAGAGGAGGAGAATCCCTATGGATCCTCCCCCTGTGAGAGTGAGTCAATGTCAGCCTTCAATAGATACATATTTATCAGCTTCAATCTCTTCAGCTGCTTTTTTCGGAATAGAAAGTCTCAGAACACCGTTCTCAAATTTTGCATGGACATCTTCGTTTTTTACACCATTACCAACATAGAAGCTTCTGCTTGTGCTGCCGGCATAACGTTCACGGCGGATATAATTGCCTTTCTTGTCTTCCTCGTCTTTGTCAAGACCCTTGGCAGCGGAGATGGTAAGATAACCATCCTTCAGCTGTACCTGTACTTCATCTTTCTTAAATCCTGGAAGATCTACATCCAGCTCATAGCCTTTATCTGTTTCACGTACATCAGTTTTCATGATATTTTTTGCATGTTTGCCATAAAGAGGGTTCTTTCCGCTAAAGAAATTATCTCTGAATCCAAAATCATCCATCCAGTCATCAAATAAGTTTTCTCCAAATACACTCGGGAACATCATAAGTCATTTCTCCTTTCAAATTGAAAAGCCGTTCCGGTGGATCAAGAAATCCAACTGTTGCCGGTATATAGTTACCACTTCGGGTTATTCCGCAGTGGTGATCGTTTGGTTTTATTCTGAACATCTGGAAGTTCTTTTTTATCTCCTTCTTTGTTCTATATGTAATATAACACTTGTTGCTAGCAAAGTCAAGAGGTGAGTGCTAAAAAATTGTGAAGAATTTGTGTTAAGTAAAATGAAAAACTAATTTCCACCTTTAGCCCCTTATGTTCTTATATTAAAAAGCGAATCGGACAAGGACTGAAAATCTTATGCAGATTGAACATTCTGCAATGTTATAATAACTTTAAAGCATAGAAAAAATCAAAAAAATCAATATAATAAGGCATATAGACAAAATGTATTAAAAAAATTTTTCGTACATTCTTCTGAGTTGAACAGACGATAGAAAGACAGTATTCATGAGTATGCAGGTAAAGCAAAATGTAAATGAAAAAGTACAGGAGGAGAGAATAATGCAGAAAAAATATGCAGATTTTAAGCTTGGGGTACCGGATTATGTAACAGTGGAAACAGAAGAGGAGAGACTTGTGTGCCAGGAGGGCAGACGACAGTAGCTGCCGGTGCAACTACTGTGGAATTTCAGAACGCAGGTGAACATGAGGATATATTTGTCACATCCGAGGATGCAGTGAGATGTGTGAAACTGAGATGGAACTACAAGATCCCGAAATCCGCCAGATTTCTGGAGATGCCTGGGAACGTACCTATGGTGATGCGGAATGGCATGGAATGAGCGGAAACCGTTATCTGCCATGGTATTTTCTGGCGAAGCTTTCTGAGAAGGTTCTCTGCTTTGGCGTAAAGGTCCGTCCTTCTGCTATGTGCTGCTGGCAGGTGGATACCAAAGGAATTACTTTGTTTCTGGATGTTCGCTGCGGAAATACAGGAGTACAGCTGAAAGGAAGAAAGCTGTGTGCCGCACAGATCGTCTGCATGGAAGCAGAAGGAGCAGATACTTTTGAAACTGCACAGAAATTCTGTGAAAAAATGTGTACAGATCCGATCTTCCCGGAGTTTCCGGTATATGGAAGCAATAACTGGTACTATGCTTACGGTGACAGCTCCGAAGAGGAGATCTTAAGTGATACCGATTATATCCTGAAACTGACCGAAGGTGTAAAAAATCCTCCGTTCATGGTCATTGATGATTGCTGGCAGGAGCATCACCGCCTGGATGAATACAACGGTGGACCATGGACAAAAGGCAATGACAGATTTCCGGATATGAAAGGTCTTGCAGACAAGCTGGAGAAAAAAGGTGTCCGCCCGGGTATCTGGGTCCGTCTGCTTCTTAATGAAGATGAGAATATCCCGAATGAGTGGAGGATTTCCTATAATGACTGTCTCGATCCGTCCCACCCGGATGCACTGGAATATATCCGTAAAGATATCGAGAGGATCTGTGATTGGGGATACACGCTGATCAAGCATGATTTTTCTACCTTTGATCTCTTTGGAAAATGGGGATTTGAGGCGAATTTAAGAGACAATTCCATGGAGAAATGGCATTTTTATGATCAGACCAAAACCAGCGCAGAAATCGTAAAAATGCTTTATCAGGAGATTTATGATGCTTCCCGGAGCAACAACGCAGTGATCATCGGCTGCAATACTATCGGACATCTCGGCGCAGGCTGATGCATCTGAACCGGACCGGTGACGATACCAGCGGACGTATCTGGGAGCGTACCAGACGAATGGGCGTAAATACGCTGGCATTCCGTCTTCCGCAGCACAATACGTTTTACCATATTGATGCAGACTGTGTCGGTATTTTCGGAATGATCCCATGGGAGAAAAATCGTCAGTGGGCAGACGTTCTTGCAAAGAGCGGTACACCACTGTTTGTATCCGCAAAACCTGGAGTTTTGAATCCGGAGGAATTTGAGGAGCTGCATCAGATCATGCTGCGTGCATCAGAACAGGAAGAGCATTTTGTTCCGCTTGACTGGGAAGAAATCGACTGCCCGGAGGTATGGGGAGAAAACGGCGAAACTATCACTTATGACTGGTTTGACAACGAAGGTCCGACCATGGATGCTACGGTGGAGTACTATAATGCCAAGGTAGTTGTTCCGTAAATCAGGAAAAGTGGTTCAGCAATCCAGAAGATCCTCGGCATGATGATATTTTTCCCGGTATTCCCGTGGCGTCATGCCGGTTTCTTTTTTGAAGGCACGGGAAAAGGCAAATGGATTTTGATATCCGCAGGAGAACGCCACGCTGGAGACAGGGATATCCGTGATGGTCAGAAGCTCCCGGGCGTTGATGATCTTGGCTGAAGTCAGGAATGCTTGGGGTGTGGTTCCAAGATGTTTTTTAAAAAGTCCGTAAAGGTGGCTGCGGCTGATATGGAGATAGTCAGCAACATCTGTCACAGTGATATTCTGTAGCGGACTTTTTTGATGTAATCAACAGCCTGTGTGATGTAAAAATTCTCATTGGATTCCATGGTGGTGTAGGAAGCATGAAATTCTTCCTCCAGCAGGGCAATGATCCGGTAAAGACCGCTCTGGATATAGGCCTCACCGGAAGGCGTCAGTTGTGGATGAGCCATCATTTCAAGAATAGTTTCCTGATATGGAAGAACCGAATTCAGCTGCTGGACCGGAGTTTCCCCGGTAAGATGGCAGTGTTCGCAAAGCTTGGAGCGTTTTCCCCGTTGAAACAGATCCAGATATAAGTCCAGGGATCAGAAGGTTCCGCTTTGTAGAGAGAGCTGGTCACAGGAGGAATGAAAAAGCACTGTCCGGCTTTCAAGGTATATTTCCGGTTGTTCATATAGAAATATCCCTGTCCGCTCAGCACAAAATGGATGGTGTAATATCGCCGGACACCAGGGCCGTAGGACTGTTCCGGTGTACATTTTTCCCAGCCGCAGGAAATAAGATGAAGTTCTTTTGATGAAGTCTGGCGGTTCATGACCTGCTTGTTTTTCATGAGAGTTTTCTGCCTTTCGATATATGGTTATTATAAGTAATATCAGTTTAAAATATTTGATCTGAGGTGTAAAGAACAAAGATGAACTGATAGGACAAAAGACAGTTGCCGTGCGATAAACGTGTGGCAGCTGTTTTTCTGTTTTCTGCAAAATTCAGACGTAATGCAGGCATTGTCTTGACACTTGTAAAAGAAAAAGGTTTACCACCAGGAAAAATATCGTTATAATAGGAGAAACGCAGTTTCTCTGCGGCAAAAATATAACGGTCCGGGAGATATCTGTGTCAGAAATATTGCTTATCCGGTGATATATCAGATGATATGAGGAATTTTCCGGTATGTAATAAGAAGGGAGAAAGATATGGCATATTTAGGTGAAGAGATCAAAAAACTTGGTTTTGGCCTTATGAGACTTCCGCAGAAATCAGAAGGTGTGATCGATGTGGAGCAGACCAAAGTCATGGTGGACAAATTTATGGAAGCCGGATTTACATATTTTGATACAGCATGGGCTTATGCAGGAGCGAAGATGCTATCCGCGAAGCGCTGGTAGAGCGTTATCCGAGAGAAAAATATCAGTTAGCCACCAAGATGGCAGCCTGGATCAACTGCAAGACAAGAGATGAAGCTCTTGCACAGTTTAAAACATCTCTGGAGAGAACAAAGGCAGGATATTTCGACTTTTATCTTCTCCACAATCTTGGAGAGCACAGAACAAAATATTTTGATGAGTACGGTTTATGGGACTGGATCCATGAACAGAAGGAAGCCGGTCTGATCAGACATGCAGGATTTTCGTTCCACTCCACACCGGAGGAGCTGGATGCACTTCTCACTGCACATCCGGAAATGGAATTTGTACAGCTGCAGATCAATTACGCAGACTGGGAAAATCCGGTGATCCAGTCAAGAGCCTGCTACGAGGTAGCCAGAAAACATGGAAAACCGGTCATTATCATGGAACCTGTAAAAGGCGGCATGCTTGCAACTCCGCCGGAAGCAGTGGAAAAGCTTCTGAAGGAAGCAGAGCCGGAAGCATCCACAGCATCCTGGGCGATCCGTTTTGCGGCAAATCTGGAAGGCGTGATCACCGTACTTTCCGGAATGAGCAATGTTGCACAGATGGAGGATAACCTTTCCTTTATGAAGGATTTCAATGGCCTTACTGACAGTGAGAAGGAGACTCTTGATAAGGCAAGAGAGGCTATGAGCAAAATTCCTCTGATCCCATGTACAACCTGTAACTACTGTGCAAAGGTCTGTCCGATGGAAATCGGAATTTCCGGTTCTTTTACAGCAATGAATTATCTGACATTGTACGGAAATAAAGCCGCCGCAGCGCATCAGGAAGACTGGCTGGTAGTCAGTCATGGCAGAAAGCGTGCAGATGAATGTATAAAATGCGGACAGTGTGAGGAAGTATGTCCGCAGCATATTTCCATCCGCGAGGAACTTGAGAAAGTAAGCGAGGCTTTTTGCAAATAAAGGAACTGATCCGGCAGGAAGCGGATCAGGGTAAGGAGAGAGTTTAAAAATGGAAAAATTCAAAGCATTTCTAAAACGGAAGGATATCGAGATCTCTCTGAAGAGATATGGTATCGATGCACTGGGAGCTATGGCACAGGGACTTTTCTGTTCCCTGCTGATCGGTACGATCATCAACACCATTGGCACACAGTTTCACATTCCGTTTCTGACTATGGCAGTTGCCACAGTCAATGATACCCAGTATACAGTAGGTTCTCTGGCATCTGCATGAGTGGCCCTGCATGGCAGTAGCCATCGGTTACGCCTTGCATTGCCCGCCGCTGGTATTGTTTTCGCTGATCACCGTTGGATTTGCCTCCAACGCACTTGGCGGAGCAGGCGGTCCTCTGGCTGTACTGTTTGTTGCCATTGTTGCAGCTGAGATCGGTAAGGCAGTTTCAAAGGAAACAAAGATCGATATCCTTGTAACGCCTCTTGTAACCATCGGTGTGGGCGTAGGTCTTTCCGCATGGTGGGCACCGGCTCTTGGAAAAGCTGCCATGAAGGTAGGAAGCGTGATCATGTGGCAACAGATCTGCAGCCATTCTTTATGGGAATCTTGGTTTCTGTATTTGTTGGAATCGCACTAAGCTGCCGATCTCTTCTGCTGCGATCTGCGCGGCTCTGGGACTTACCGGACTGGCAGGCGGCGCTGCAGTAGCGGGCTGCTGTGCGCAGATGGTAGGTTTTGCGGTCATGTCCTTCAGGGAAAACAAATGGGGTGGTCTTGTCTCTCAGGGAATTGGAACTTCCATGCTCCAGATGGGTAATATTGTCAGAAATCCAAGGATCTGGATCGCTCCGATCGTAACATCTGCTATCACAGGACCTATTGCAACCTGCTTGTTCAGGCTTCAGATGAACGGAACTGCTGTATCCTCAGGAATGGGTACTTGCGGTTTTGTAGGTCAGATCGGTGTGTATACAGGATGGATGAATGATATTGCAGAAGGAACCAAGACAGCTGTTACAGCTATGGACTGGGCAGGACTTTTCCTGATCTCTTTTATTCTCCCGGCAGTTCTCTGCCCGTTGATCAATATGTTTGTACGTAAGCTCGGATGGGTGAAAGATGGAGATATGACGCTGTCATAAGCTATATCAGATCTTACTTTAAAATCAAAAAAGAGTATCACAGGAACTCATTGATAGTGATGAGCTTTGTGATACTCTTTTATTTTAACTTTTATGCTACATGTGATCCGGTGGCATTACTCCGTTCCAGTCCACAGGCCTTTGCATATTCATGGAGTTTCTCTTTTGCGGAATAATTCAGATTCTGAGGAACTTGGATCTGAATGGTTACATACTGATCACCGCGGACGGAAGGGTTCTTCATGGAAACAATGCCTTTTCCTCTCAGGCGGATCTTGGAACCGGACTGCATACCTTCCCTGATCTTACAGATAACATTTCCGTAAAGGGTGGGAACGGTGGCTTCACCGCCGAAAACAGCGGTTGTGTAAGGAATAGAAATGGTGGTATAAACATCCGATCCCTTTCGTTCATAGCCAGGACGTGTTCCTACGGTAACCTTCAGAAGAAGGTCACCAGGCTCACCGCCGCCGGTTCCGGGCATGCCTTTTCCTTTCAGACGGATACTCTTGCCGGTATCAATACCTGCCGGAATATGAATCTGAAGTGTCTGCGGTGCACCGGAGCTTCCGTCCGGACCGGACAGAGAGATCCTTTTATCTGCACCAAAAGCTGCCTCATCAAAGGTAACGTTGATGCTGGCCTTCACATCAGAGCCTTTTTGCGGAAAATCCTGTTGATGGAATCCGCCGAAGCCGTTGCCACTGTGAAAGCCACTTCCGCCAAATCCACTGTGAAAGCCGCCACCGTTACCGGTGAAATGCTCATATGTGCCATTGCTGCCGAAACCGCGGCTTTCGCCGTGACTGCCGTGGAACATATTTCCGAAGATATCACCAAAAATATCGTCCATATTTTCACCGTTAAAATGAAATTCTTGATAGCTGCCATTGCCGCCACCCTGGAATCCGCCGAATCCACCGGCACCTGCGCCGGCTCCAGGATCAGCTCCTGCTTCAAATGCGGCATGACCAAACTGATCATACATTTTTTTCTTCTTTGGATCACTTAAGACATCGTAGGCTTCGTTTACTTCTTTAAATTTATCTGCGGCATCTGCATTACCGGCGTTTGTATCCGGATGATATTTTTTGGCCAGTTTACGATAGGCTTTTTTTATTGTTTTTTCATCTGCGTTCCGGTCAATGCCCAGAACATCGTAATAATCTCTTTTTACTGCCATGGTATTCACCTTCCCTTATATTATAGTCTGCAGCGTCCCGGATGATTGATCTGTCCTCTCAGAGGACAGATCTCCCGGACTGTCATATATTGAACGTATGCGTATAAAATTCCCCGGGAAAAATCCCGGGGCATTACTTTTATCTTGTTCTACATGTAATATAACACTACTAATTAAAAGTGTCAATACCTGCATTGTGGAAAAGAACATTTTGGACTGCAATAAGAGATGTGATTCTTACAGCTATCAGCTGAAAATATGATATAATACTACCATAAATTCCGGTGCGGTCTGCTCAGTAAATAAAAAACAGAGAGAGCCGCAGATCAGAGAAAGATCCAAAAAAGAAAAGGAGGCGTATAATATGAGAAAAAGAACTCTTCTGTCCCATATAAAGGCAGTAAAAAGGCTGGTACTTCTGACACTTATACTGGCAGCAGCTTTTCCGGCGACGATCCGGGAGGCAAAGGCAGCAGCAGGAACCACTTTTAAAGTCAAAGTCACAGATGGATACCTGGCTCTCCGGAGTGAGAAGGCTTTTGACAAAGGCAATGAGATCGGACAGCTGAATACAGGAGATCTTGTGGAAGTTACAAATCGGAAGGACGCTACCTACTGGTATGCATACGTGCCAAGACTGGATAAATCCGGATATCTGGACAAAAACTATATCCAGATAGCAGAGAACGCCACAGCTTCCAACGATTCCTGGACAGTAAAGGTAAAAAAAGGCTATCTGGCTCTTCGAAGTACCGCAGCTTACAATGACAGTAACGAGATCGGACGTCTGAATACCGGAGATGTCGTTCTTGTAAAGGACAGCAGTGATTCTACTTACTGGTACGTATATGCTCCGGGGCTTGATAAATCCGGATATGTGGATAACCGGTATATTTACAACAGTGGTCTGTGGACAGTTAAAGTAGAAACTGGTTATCTTGCCCTTCGCAATAAGGCAGCCTATAATGAAAGCAATGAGATCGGACAGCTGAATACCGGTGACACGGTTCAGGTGAAGGACACCAGCAACGATCAGTACTGGTATGTATATGTTCCGCAGCTGGATAAGACCGGTTATGTTGACAGGAACTATCTTACCGGAGGCTCAGGTACGACAACTCCATCCATGACTGTTAAAGTGGAAAGCGGATATCTGGCTCTGCGCAGTACAAAGGCGTATGACAAGGACAATGAGATTGCCCAGCTGAATAACGGAGATACGGTAGAAGTCATTGAGAAGAAAGACAGTACTTACTGGTATGTATATGTTCCAAAGCTTGGAAAAGAAGGATATGTAGATAAGAACTACCTTAAATAAAAAGATAAAGGATGCTTGTTGCCGGATCTGCCTGAAGAGGAACAGAAAGCCGGAACAAGAAACGGGGAGGCAGAAAGATGACTCTGGCACAGCTCAGATATACCATAGCAATTGCAAAAGCCGGATCTATGAACGAGGCAGCAAAAAGCCTTTATATTTCTCAGCCCAGTCTTTCCACGGCAATCCGGGAGCTGGAAGCAGAAACCGGTGTTGAGATCTTCCGAAGAACGAACCGAGGAATCGCCGTAACGCCTGCAGGCGAAGAATTTCTGGGGTATGCAAGGCAGGTGGTGGAACAGTACGAACTGATGGAAGCCAAATATATTTCCAAGGAACAGTCACGCAAAAAATTCAGTGTTTCCATGCAGCATTATACCTTTGCAGTTAATGCCTTTGTGGAGCTGGTAAAGCAATTCGGCATGGATGAGTACGAATTTGCGGTCCACGAGACCAAGACGCATCAGGTCATCGAGGATGTCCGTAATTTCAAGAGTGAGATCGGGATCCTCTACGTAAATGATTTTAACCGTAAGGTACTTACAAAAATGTTTCACGAGTATGGTCTGGAGTTTCACGAACTTCTCAACTGTCGGATCTACGTTTATATGTGGAAGGGGCATCCTCTGGCGAAGCGTGAGAAGATCACGCTGGAAGAACTGAAGGAATATCCGTGTCTGTCCTTTGAACAGGGAGGAAATAACTCTTTTTATTTTGCTGAGGAGGTTTTGAGCACCTATGAATACAAACGGCTGATCAAAGCCGATGACAGGGCTACTATGCTGAACCTGATGGTAGGACTGAATGGATATACCTTATGCTCCGGTATTATCTGTGAGGATCTTAATGGTTCCGATTACTGTGCTGTGAAGCTGGATTCCGATGAGATCATGACAATCGGTTATGTTGCCAGAAAGGGTGTTAACATCAGTGCCCTTGGGAAAAAATATCTGGAGGAGATTTCCAGATATAAGGATAAAGCACTGAAATAAGAGAAAATAAAATCTGACAGATCACTGCCGGAGAAGACGGGAAAAGCTTCTGGTATTTATGATACCGGAGGGTTGTTTCCCTGTGTATTCTCAGATACGTAGCGATGCGTATCATGCAGGAATCTGTCAGATCTTTATTTACATTAAAAGTTTTTGGCAGTGGAAATTTTATTCTGCAAGCCGATCACACACGGATCACAAAACCATCTTTACGCGGTTTGGCTGTTGGATACTCACAGTCACGGTATCCAAGAACACAGTGGCCCACGCCGATATATTCCTCCGGAACACCCCACTGCTTCTTCAGCTCTTTTCCTTCCTCGGAGTCAAAAACTTCTTTTGCACGGTGAATCCAGCAGGAGTCCACGCCGAGAGCATGTGCGGCATTCATGAGATTTCCCATCACAAGACTTCCGTTTTCCACACAGGTGCCCATTTTGCTGTCGGAAAAGACAATGATCACAGTTGGGGCGCCGTAGAACGGATCTGAGGTGCTGCCCATAACAGCTGCGTTCATTTTGGAAAGCCTTGCAACCAGCTCCGGATCCTGTGTCACTACCATAAGAGTGCTCTGCTGTCCCATGCCGCTGGGGGAATATTCTCCCGCCTCCAGGATCGTATCCAGAGTTTCTTTCGGAACAAGCTCTTTTTTGTAGGCGCGGATGCTTCTGCGTTCTAACAGGTTTTTGATGCTTTCATTCATGATCATTACCTCCTGATGTTAAATTTTGTTGAAAATATTTTCTGCAAAAGAAAGTAAATTTCTTTTTATTCTGATAAAAACCATTATAACGCAGATGATTATAGTTTCCAATAGATAGAAGGATATAACTTTACAATTTATAAAGAAATATTATATAATCTGGTTATGATATTCCTGCGGCGGATGCGGGAGAATTTCGGGTGGAGATACAGAGACAGAATAGTTAAGACAGAAAATATGAGGTGCCAGATGGAAAAGATTCGGAAACATTTTTATTTTTCAGGAAGAGTACAGGGAGTAGGCTTTCGTTACCGCTCCTATTATATTGCACAGTCCATGGGACTGACCGGCTGGGTACGGAATCTCTGGGATGATCGTGTGGAAATGGAAGTACAGGGAACCAGAGAAGAAATCCGGGAGATGGTAGAACGCCTTTCTCAGCAGAGCTTTGTGGAGATCGAGGGGATTGAAGCAAGGGAAATCCCACTGGAGGAGGAGTTTGGCTTTCATGTGAGAGAATAGTGAAATAGCCGGTTCATTCCAGCTCCAGTGCCAGATACAACAGAACAGCGTCCCGGAATTTTCGGGGATTGAGACCACATTTTTTATAAATGTGGTTTAATTTATATTGAAGAGTATTTTTGTGGAGAAAAAGCTTCTCTGCGGCATCAGCCAGAGACATTTCCAGGGAAAAATAAGTTCACAGAAGGTTCTTTTCATCCGGGGACAGCTGATAACCAAACAGCAGAACAGTTATTTGGCTGCAGAGCTGCGCAGAAAATATCCGCCTGACACGTAAATGAACATTTCACGTTTCCGGTACACGGAATGATAGAACGGAGAGTACGGATATCAGCTTTACATAAAAATCATACAGGAGGAAAATAAAATGAAGGTAGTAACAGCGATCGATTCTTTTAAGGGCAGTATGACATCCATGGAGGCAGGCTTTGCAGCTGCTGAAGGTATCCATCGTGTGGATGCGGACGCAGAAGTTCAGGTAAGACCACTGGCAGACGGTGGAGAGGGAACCGTGGAAGCCCTTGTCGCAGGAATGAACGGAAAAACAGAGCACGTAAAGGTTACGGGGCCTCTTGGCGAGCCGGTGATCTGTGAGTATGGCATCATCGAAAGCACAAAGACCGCAGTGATCGAAATGGCTGGTGCAGCAGGGATCACGCAGGTGCCGGACGAAAAAAGAAATCCTCTTTATACCACAACCTACGGTGTCGGTGAGGTGATCAAGGACGCCATCGAAAAAGGCTGCCGCAGATTTATTGTGGGTATCGGCGGAAGCGCCACCAATGACGGTGGTGTGGGAATGCTTCAGGCACTTGGCTATGCATTTCTGGATAAAGACGGAAAGCAGGTCCTTCCGGGAGCAAGGGGCCTGAAAGACATCACAGAGATCACAGCTGCCTATGTGATCCCGGAGCTTGCAGAATGTAAATTCCGTGTTGCCTGTGATGTCACAAATCCTCTTTGCGGAGAGCTTGGATGCAGTTCCATCTACGGACGCAGAAGGGTGCTACGCCGGAGATGATCCAGGACATGGATCAGTGGCTGGGTGCTTACGCAGAGCTTGCAAAGGAGCGTTTTCCGAAAGCAGATGCAAAGTATCCGGGAACAGGTGCTGCCGGCGGAATGGGATTTGCATTCCTGACCTTTACCGATGCAGTCCTGGAATCCGGGATCAACATCGTGCTGGATGAGACAAAACTTGAGGACTACATCAAAGACGCGGATCTTGTGATCACAGGTGAGGGACGTATGGATGGACAGACAGCCATGGGAAAAGCGCCGGTAGGTGTTGCAAAGCTTGCAAAGAAATATGGCAAAAAAGTGATCGCCTTTGCAGGTGCCGTACAGCGTGACGCAAGAGCTGCAACGATGCAGGGATCGATGCCTTTTTCCCGATCCTCCGCGGAGTGGTAACTCTGGAGGAGGCCATGAAAAATGAGAATGCCAAGCAGAATCTGGCAGATACTGCAGAGCAGGTTATCAGACTGATGAAATAAATAAAAGGCATATGATCCGTAAATTTCAGGATTCCTGCAGAAATACAGAGCGTGAGTGTCTGATCTGCTGTAAGAATAAATTTGGTGAAAGACGCTGCGAAGACATTGGATGATAATACAAAAGACAGGCCACCTCAGAAGCCTGTCTTTTTTGTGGTTTATAATTTGTAAAAATAAGGGAGCTGTAACCGGATTAAATCAATTTATGTTATGGGGATTTCAGTCTTATCCTTCGATCGGCTCAAAATCCACAGCGCCATGCTTGCACAGCGGGCAGATGATATCTTCCGGAAGTTCATCGCCTTCATAGATGTATCCGCAGACTTTGCATACCCAGCCTTTTTTGCCCTCGGTCTGTGGCTTTGGCTTTACATGTTTCTGGTAGTAGGTGTAAGTCATGGTATCCTGATCGCTCATGACACGGGCCTCTGTGACGCTGCAGATGAACATTCCGTGAGTGCCGAGATCCACATAGTTTTCTACCTTCAGGGACATGAAAGCATTGATATATTTGTCCAGGAATACCAGGCCGTTGTCGGAGTGGTTTACTTTCTGTCCGGCAAATTTATCGGTGCTTCTGCCGGACTGGAAGCCGAACTGCTCAAAAACAGAGAACGGAGCATCTGTGGACAGGCAGTTTACGTTCATGATACCGGTCTGCTGGATCACGTGGTGAGAGTAGTTTGCCTTGTTGATGTTGACAGCCACGCGATATGGGTTGTCGGTAAGCTGTGTAACGGTATTGACGATCAGACCGTTGTCCTTTTTGCCATCGTTGGAGGTTACCACATAGAGGCCGTAACCGATGCGGAACAGAGCAGTCATATCATTCTTGTTGGCAAGATCATCGCTTTTTGCAATGTATTCCTGGCAGAGCTCATCAGCCATAGCTTCCATCTGCCTGCGGTTTTCTTCGTTTACTGCAGACATGATCTTAACTGTGGTATTCAGCCAGCTGATCTTTTTGCATTTGGAAAGCATTTCTTTCATAACCTTCGCTGCCAGCGGTGCCCAGGTTCCGTTTTCAATCAGTCCTACCGTGCGGTTCTGGAAGTTGTGCTCTGTCAGACGGGTAATAAAGTCGTTCATAAACGGATAGATGCCTGCATTATATGTGGTGGTTGCGAGAACCAGCTTGGAGTAACGGAAAGCATCGCTCAGTGCCTGGGACATATCGTCTCTTGCAAGATCATAGACAACAACGTTTGGACATCCTTTGCTGCGGAATTTATCGGCCAACTGCTGAACGGCCATTTTTGTATGACCGTATACAGAAGTGTAGGCGATCACGATTCCGTCATCCTCCGGTGTGTAGGAAGACCAGGTATCATAGAGGCTAATATAATGTCCAAGATCTTCAGTAAGAACCGGTCCGTGGAGCGGGCAGATGGTCTGGATATCCAGAGCTGCGGCTACTTTCAGAAGGTTCTGCACCTGCACACCATATTTTCCAACGATGCCGATATAGTATCTTCTTGCCTCATCGTCCATGGTTCCTCTGCATCCAGGGCGCCGAATTCCGAAGCCGTCTGCGGAAAAAAGAACCTTTTCTGTGCTGTCATAAGTGACCATAACCTCCGGCCAGTGAACCATCGGTGCAAATACAAAAGTCAGATCGTGTTTTCCAAGGGAAAGGGTTCCGCCGTTATCTACGATGATCTGATGACCTTCCAGATCCAGGTCAAAGAAGTTCTGCATCATGGCGAAGGCTTTTTTGTTGGAAACAACGATGGTGTCCGGATAAGCCTTCAGGAAGTTTGCGATGTTGGCTGCGTGATCCGGTTCCATATGCTGTACGATCAGATAATCCGGTTTCCGGTCACCCAGAACTTTCTGGATATTATCAAGCCATTCGTGAGTAAAATTTGCATCTACCGTATCCATAACCGCAATTTTTTCGTCCAGGATCACATAGGAGTTGTAGGACATGCCGTTCGGAACTTTGTACTGGCCCTCAAAAAGGTCAACCTGATGATCATTAACGCCTACATATTTGATGGTATCTGTGATTTTCATGAGCGATTCCTCTTTTCTTTCTATGGTGGATTTATTTATATGCTTCAGTGATTTGTTTGTTTCTTAACTTTGATAAAAATATAACAGAAATTGATGGCAAAAACTGTTGCAAATACAACAAAACAGGAAAAATTTCCAGACTTTACATTTTTTTCGTGCTGGTATAAAATCAGAAACATGCAGCAAAATAAAATGCGGATAGTTGCTTTGAGAGTCCTCTTACATAGTCTTGTATACAAAGAGGAAAGTACAGATATGCGGAAGAGTATTTTGCCGGTGGGAGGAAAATTTATGGAGCATATCACTTTATTTACGGATATTTTGCCCGAAGAACAGGAAAGAATGCGTGTCTGCTTTAAAGTCCGGGAGAAAGTTTTTCAGAATGGAGAAACCATCATGGAATATTCCAGCTCCATGAAAAAGATCGGTCTGATCCAGGAGGGAAGAGCAGTTCTCTACTGCTGTGACGAGGATGGAAATGAGTATGTCATCGATGAACTGAATAGGGACAGTGTATTTGGCGAACCGTTTCTGCTTCCGTCAGATTCCCAGCATTATTATGTATGTGCTACTACCGTGACGAAGGTGCTGTTTATTGATTATGAGCATGTGATCAAGCGCTGTGAAAATGCCTGTCATCATCACAGCCAGATGGTCAGTAATCTTCTGCAGATGACAGCCCTCCGTTCCAGGCAGCAGACGGATCGGATATACATGCTTTCACGATCCTCCACCAGAAAGAAGCTGATAGCCTATCTGCATTCTCTGGCTGCGGAAAAAAATGCCGGGAAATTCAAGCTGCCCATGTCCTATACTGCACTGGCCCAGTACTTAAGTGTGGACCGTAGTGCCATGATGCGGGAGATCAAAAATCTTTCGGATGAGGGTGTGATCCAAAGAAATGGACGGAATGTGGAGCTGCTTAAATAGAGGAGAAGATCATCATGAATGTTACAGTAAGAAAATACGAAGAAAAAGATCTTCCGGATCTGATCCGGATATGGAATGAGGTTGTAGAAGACGGTGTGGCTTTTCCACAGGAAGAATGCCTTAACGAAGAGACAGGAAAAGCTTTTTTTCAGAACAGACCTATACAGCTGCAGCAGTAGATGCGGAAAGCGGAAAAGTTTACGGACTTTACATTCTTCATCCGAATAATATCGGAAGATGCGGTCATATCTGTAACGCCAGCTATGCGGTAAGCAGAGATTCCAGAGGACTTCACATAGGAGAAAAGCTGGTATCCGACTGTCTGACCCGGGGAAAAGAGCATGGTTTTGGTGTCCTGCAGTTTAATGCGGTTGTGGCCTGCAATGTTCCTGCAAGACATCTTTATGAGAGACTTGGATTTACCCAGCTTGGCGTGATCCCGAAGGGGTTCCGTATGAAGGATGGACATTATGAGGATATCTGTCCGTATTATCATGAACTGTAAGAGAATTTTGAAAGGATTTTTAAATGAAAAATCTTCAGATCACTGCATACATGCAGCATTTTATACGGCAGCAGGTCATGCCGGGAGACATCTGTATCGATGCAACAATGGGAAATGGCAATGACACGGCTCTGTTAAGCCAGCTTGCAGGAAAAAGGGGACGGGTTCTGGCTTTTGACATTCAGAAGCAGGCACTGGAACATACGAAGGAGCGACTGAAAAGAGATAACTGTCCGGAAAATTATCAGCTTCTTCTGGAGTCTCATGAGAATATGGATGTTTATGCAGAAGAAGAAACCGTGTCCTGCATCACCTTTAATCTGGGATATCTTCCCGGCGGAGACCATTCGGTGGCGACCAGAGCAGACAGCAGCAAAAGAGCGGTAGAAAGCGGACTTAAGCTTCTGAAAAAAGGCGGACTTATGACACTTTGCATTTACAGTGGCGGGGATACGGGATATCAGGAACGGGATGAGATGCTTGCGTTTATCCGTCAGCTGGATCCTCATAAATATCTGGTGATCCTGTCGGAATATGCAAACCGGCCTAATGATCCGCCCATACCGGTGCTGATCATCAAACTGCAATGAATACATAAATCGGTTACTGTCCGAAATACAGGACACAGAGCCGGAGGGAGCTATCATGAATGATTACATATATTATTATCTGCTTGCAGTCAATATCCTGGCCTTTGTGCTTTTCGGAGTTGACAAGCAGAAAGCCCGTCGTAATAAATGGCGGATCCCGGAGAAGACCTTGATCTTAAGTGCTGTCATCGGTGGCAGCGTCGGGGCGATCCTTGGCATGAGATTTTTTCACCACAAAACCCGAAAAGCCAGATTTGCAATTGGTGTACCGGTGATACTGCTGGTGCAGATTGGTGTGGTGTGCCTGGTACAGTGGGTGATGAAGTAAAACTATGAAGGCAATAACTATAAATGCAATAACCATAAATACAATACCTGTCTGAAAAAAATAAGACAGCTGTCACAGGACAGAGGAGAGACCAATACTCCACGCCTGGGGCAGCTGTTATTTTTCATAAAAGGATGCTCAAAAATTCCTTCTTGACAAATACTTTTATGATGATATAATTTGATAATCAAAATATTTTAAGATAAAAGATAATTCAGAGAACAGCAGTACAGATTTATACAGACTGATTTAAGACAGATATCATGGAGAAAAATATGACAGGTAAAATATGTGGAACCGGTTCGTGGGCACCGGACAGAGTGTGGGATAACAACGATCTGGCAAAGATGGTGGAAACCAGTGATCAGTGGATTCGGGAAAGAACCGGTGTGGTACAGAGACATATTGCAAAAGAGGACGAAGATACTGTGACGATGGCAGCGGGGGCAGCATTAAAAGCTCTGGAAGACGCAGAAATGAAGGCAGAAGAAATCGATCTGATCCTTGTGGCAACCATTTCTCCAACAGAGATCATGCCCTGTGTGGCATGTGGGGTGCAGGAGCGGCTCGGAGCGGAAAAGGCTACCTGCTTTGATCTGAACGGCGCCTGCACAGGATCTCTTCTGGCACTGAACACTGCGCAGGCATACCTGGCCCAGGGAATATATAGGAATGCCCTTGTGATCGGAGCGGAAAAACTATCCGGTTTAACGGACTGGACAGATCGTGGCACCTGCATTCTTTTCGGGGATGGTGCGGGAGCAGTCGTGCTGAGAGCAGAAGAGGGTGGAAGCTATGCACAGGTAACCCATTCCATTGGAAAAAAAGGCGGTGCACTTACCTTACAGAGCAGAAATCAGATCCGTTATGAAAATGATCCGAAGGCAAAGGAAACTTACATACAGATGAACGGAAAGGAAGTGTTCAGCTTTGCCGTGAGCAAGGTACCGGAGGCTGTGAAGGAGCTTCTTTCCCGAGAGCAGGTTTCCTGTGAAGATATCAGTTATTATCTTCTCCACCAGGCAAATGAGCGGATCATCCGTTCCGCAGCAAGGCGGCTGGGCGAAGACATTTCCAAGTTCCCTATGAATATGGACAGATACGGCAATACTTCTTCCGCAAGTCTTCTTATCCTCCTGGATGAGATGAAAAAAAGTGGAAAACTGCAGCGGGGTGACAGAATGGTCCTTGCAGGCTTCGGCGGCGGACTGACGTACGGAGCAAGCCTGATCGAGTATTAAAGCCCCTGTTAATGAATTGTTAAAATAAGGCTATGTAGTGAATGCGGATGTTTTTATCCGCTTGATCCAAATAAACCGCGGATGCTTTTATCCGCTTGATTTAATTTTCCGGAGGTAAAAGATGAAACAAGAGTTACAGAATTACTTGGTATTGAATATCCCATCATCCAGGGCGGTATGGCCTGGGTGGCAGATCATCACATTGCGGCAGCAGTATCCGAGGCAGGCGGCCTGGGACTGATCGCAGCGGCAAACGCACCGGCAGAGTGGGTGCGTGAGCAGATCCGTGAGGCGAAAAAACTGACAGATAAGACTTTTGGTGTAAACATCATGCTGATGAGTCCAAGTGCCGATGAGGTTGCGAAGATCGTAGTAGAAGAAGGGATCAAGGTAGTAACAACCGGCGCCGGAAGCCCGGAAAAATACATGGAAGCATGGAAAGCAGCCGGAGTAAAGGTGATCCCGGTTGTTGCATCTGTAGCTCTTGCAAGAAGAATGGAGCGCTGTGGCGCAGATGCAGTGGTAGCAGAGGGAACCGAGTCTGGCGGACATATCGGTGAGACAACCACTATGGCGCTGGTACCGCAGGTCGTGGATGCAGTAAAGATCCCGGTAATTGCAGCAGGTGGAATTGCAGACGGTCGTGGGATCGCGGCAGCCTTCATGCTGGGTGCAGAAGCCGTACAGATGGGAACCCGATTTGTGGCAACAGAGGAATGTCACGTACATGAGAATTACAAACAATTCCTTCTGAAAGCTAGGGATATCGACACAAGAGTAACCGGCCGTACCACAGGTCATCCAGTCCGTACCTTAAGAAACCCTATGACAAAGGAATATCTGGAGAAAGAAGCTGCAGGTGCATCCTTTGAAGAACTGGAAATGCTGACACTTGGTGGCCTCAGGAAGGCTGTTGTTGACGGCGATGTAAAAACCGGAAGCGTTATGTCCGGACAGATCGCAGGTATGGTAAAGGATGTACCGACCTGTAAGGAGCTGATGGCAAGACTGATCAGAGAGACAAAAGAGACTGTAAAGAAAAACAGTTTTCTTGTGGAGGAATAATAAATGGGAAAAACAGCATTCATCTTTCCGGGCCAGGGTGCACAGAAGGCCGGAATGGGAAAAGATTTTTATGAGAAATACGATACAGCAAAGGATGTTTTCGCCTCTGCCGGTGAGTGGCTGGATCTGGATATGAAAGCACTTTGCTTTGAAGAAAATGACAGGCTTGACCTGACTGAATATACACAGCTGCACTGGTCACTACCTGTCTTGCCATGGAGAAGGTGGTAGAGGAGATGGGACTTCATCCAGATGTAACTGCAGGATTAAGCCTTGGCGAGTACTGCGCTATTGAAGCTGCCGGCGGCATGGAGCTGAAGGATGCTGTTACTACCGTGAGAAAAAGGGGAATCCTTATGGAGCAGGCAGTTCCGGCAGGTAAGGGAAGCATGGCAGCAGTTATGGGAATGGAGACAGAGAAGATCGAGGAAGTGCTTGCAGACATTGCAGATGTAAGCATTGCAAACTACAACTGTCCCGGCCAGATCGTGATCACAGGCCTTGCGGAGGCAGTTGCGGAAGCCTCTGAAAAGCTGAAGGCAGCCGGAGGAAGAAGAGTGATCCCGTTAAATGTCAGCGGACCGTTCCACTCCGCAATGCTTGCCACTGCAGGAAAAGAACTGGGAAAGGTTCTGGAGGGTGTCACACTTCATGAACTTAAAATCCCGTATGTGACAAACGTGACCGCAGAGTATGTGGAAGATCCGGCGGAAACAAAAGCACTTCTGGAAAAACAGATTTCTTCTTCCGTGCGTTGGCAGCAGAGTGTGGAAAATATGATCCGTCAGGGAGTAGATACATTTATTGAGATCGGACCGGGAAGAACCCTTGCCGGATTTATGAGAAAGATCGACAGAAATGTAAAAGTATATAACATCCAGACCGTAGAAGATGCAGAGAAGGTCTGCCAGGAACTGGTATAAATATTGGAAAAAAAGATAAAGAATCAAAAATAAAGCAGGCATAGTGCAGCAGACAGAAATGCCAGGTAACAAATGCGGATCACGGATGACCGCATAACATCAGAAAGGAATTCATATGTCAGAGAAAAAAATCGCAGTTGTAACAGGCGGTGCACGTGGGATCGGGAAAGCCATCGCCCTGGAGCTTGCAAAAGCAGGAAACCTTGTAGTGATCAATTATAACGGCTCAGAAGAAAAAGCCCGGGAAACAAAAGCAGAGATCGAGGCAGCCGGCGGCCAGGCAGATATCCTGCAGTGCAATGTGGCAGATTTTGATGCATGTGAAGCTTTTTTCAAAGCTGTTGCAGAGAAATACGGACGTGTTGATATCCTGGTAAATAATGCCGGAGTTACGAAGGACGGACTTCTCATGAAAATGAGTGAGGAAGATTTTTCCAGAGTTGTTGACATCAATCTGAAAGGAACCTTCAACTGCATCCGTCATGTGTCCAGAATGATGCTGAAGCAGAGAAGCGGCCGGATCATCAGCCTTTCATCGGTGGTAGGCCTTCGTGGAAATGCTGGACAGGCCAATTATGCGGCATCCAAAGCGGGATCATCGGTCTTACAAAATCCGCTGCAAAGGAGCTGGCATCCAGAGGGATCACGGTCAACGCCATTGCACCGGGATTTATCAAAACAGACATGACGGACGTGCTTTCTGACAAAGTAAAAGAAAATATTGCGGCATCTATCCCCATGGGAAGCATGGGAACAACAGAAGACGTGGCAAAGGCAGCTGCATTTCTGGCATCAGACGGTGCACGTTACATCACAGGACAGGTACTTCGCGTAGACGGCGGAATGGCAATGTAAAGAAGGCTCCCCGGAGTCAGGAGGATAGATTGATGAAAAGACGAGTAGTAGTAACAGGACTTGGAGCAGTAACACCGATCGGAAATGATGTGGAAAGTTTCTGGAACGGAGTAAAAGAAGGAAAGGTGGGGATCAGACCGATCACCCGTTTTGATACGACCGGATACAAGGCAACACTGGCAGCAGAGCTTAAAGATTTTGTGGCAAAGGATCGCATGGATCCGAGAACTGCAAGAAGAATGGAGCCTTTTTCCCAGTATGCGGTAGCAGCTGCACTGGAAGCAGTGGAAAATTCCGGGCTTAAGATGGAAGAGGAAGATCCGTACATGGTAGGCGTTATCATCGGCTCCGGTGTGGGAAGTCTTCAGGCTACCGAGACCAATGAGAAGAAGCTTATGGAAAAAGGTCCTTCAAGAGTGGATCCGCTTCTTGTTCCGAAGATGATCACAAATATGGCAGCCGGAAATGTTTCTATCGCTACCGGCGCAAAAGGAAAATGCACCAACGTGGTAACGGCATGTGCGACAGGAACACATTGTATCGGAGATGCTTTCCGTGCCATTCAGTATGGTGATGCAGATGTAATGCTTGCCGGTGGTACAGAGGGAGCTGTTTGCCCTATCGGTATCGCAGGCTTTGCAAGCCTTACTGCACTGAGCACAAGTGAGGATCCGCTGCGTGCATCCATTCCGTTTGATAAAGACAGAGGCGGTTTTGTTATGGGCGAGGGTGCAGGTGTGGTTGTTCTGGAAGAGCTTGAGCATGCCAAAAAGAGAAATGCCAATATCCTGGCAGAGGTTGTGGGATACGGTGCAACTGCAGATGCTTTCCATATCACATCTCCGGCCGAGGACGGAAGCGGCGCCGCACGTGCTATGGAAAATGCCATGAAGGAAGCAGGTGTTGCACCGGCGCAGGTAGATTATATCAATGCACACGGAACCGGAACACATCACAATGACCTGTTTGAAACAAGAGCTATCAAGCTTGCGTTTAAGGACGCTGCCAAGGATGTAAAGATCAATTCCACAAAATCCATGGTGGGCCATCTTCTTGGCGCAGCAGGAGCTGTTGAGTTTATCGTATGCGTAAAATCCATTTTGGACGGATTTATCCATCAGACAGTGGGAACAACAGAAACAGAGGAGGAGCTTGATCTGAACTATATGATCGGCGCTCCGGCAAAACAGGAAGTTCGTTATGCAATGAGCAATTCCCTTGGATTTGGAGGACACAACGGAACATTGCTTGTAAAGAAGTATGAGGAGACTGAAGCTATGGAATTTAACCAGATTCTTGAACTGATCGATCACGTATCTGCATCAGAGCTTACTGCCTTTACATATGAGACAGCAGATCTGACCTTAAGTATGGAGCATGGAAAGCCACAGATCATCCAGGGGGTTATGGGAGAAACTGTGGAAAACATTCCGGCAGTAGGAATGACCGGTGGAAAAGTCCGCAGGGCAGTGAATACAGCACCGGTGGCAGGCAAAGATCCTGTGGTACCGGCTTCAACAGATGAAATGGCAGTGACAGTGACAGGAAAAACTGTGGCAGAAGCACAGGGAGTGAAAGGTACTGAGCAGTCGGAAACCGTACCACAGAGCGGGGAAGATCAGACAGGCAGCCTGGTAACATCTCCGCTGGTAGGAACCTTCTATGCTGCACCGTCCCAGGATCTTCCGCCTTACGTTCAGGTGGGAGACAAGGTAAAAAAAGGACAGGTTCTTGCAATCGTGGAAGCTATGAAGCTGATGAATGAGATCGAAAGTGATTTTGACGGCGAGATCGCAGAGATCTATGTGGAGAACGGACAGCCGGTAGAATACGGTCAGAAGCTTTTCCGTATCCGATAAGTACCTTCAGATCAGAATCAGAGAATAAGAAAAATTATTGTTTCAGGAGGATAGAGAATGAAGCATCTTGATGTAAAACAGATCGAGGAGATCATTCCACACAGACATCCGTTTCTGCTTGTGGACTATATTGAAGATTATGAGCCGGGTGAATTTGCTGTCGGATATAAATGTGTGACCTTCCGCGAGGATTTTTTTCGGGGACATTTTCCCCAGGAGCCGGTAATGCCGGGTGTTCTGATGGTAGAAGCGCTGGCACAGGTGGGTGCGGTAGCCATTCTTTCCCTGGAGGACATGAAGGGAAAAACCGCTTATTTCGGAGGCATCAACAAGTGTAAATTCCGCAGAAAGGTAGCTCCGGGAGACAAGCTCCGTCTTGAAACAAAGATCATCCGCAGAAAGGTCCTGTAGGCATTGGTTCTGCAGTGGCATCTGTGATGGCGAGGTTGCCGTAGAGGCTGAGCTTACATTTATGATCGGGTAAGGTGATTGTATGATTCGAAAGTTACTGATCGCCAACAGAGGCGAGATCGCGGTGCGTATTATCCGTGCCTGCAGAGAAATGGGAATTGCCACAGTGGCGGTTTATTCTGAGGCAGATGAGGAAAGCCTTCACACACAGCTGGCGGACGAAGCAATCTGTATCGGACCGGGGCCATCTGCACAGAGCTATCTGAATATGGAACAGATCATCAGTGCAACCATGGTTTCCGGTGCGGATGCCATTCATCCGGGATTTGGCTTTCTTTCTGAAAATGCCAGATTTGCGGAGCTCTGTGAAAAATGCGGGATCACATTTGTGGGTCCTCCATCAAAGGTCATCCGTATGCTGGGCAATAAAAAAATTGCAAGAAGCACCATGATCGCAGCTGGTGTTCCGGTAGTTCCGGGCAGCGAAGGGGATGTGGAGGATATTGAAACCGGTCTTAAGGAAGCTGAGAGAATCGGTTATCCGGTGATCATCAAGGCAGCTCTTGGCGGTGGCGGAAAAGGCATGCGTGTGGCAAACACACCGGAGGAATTTCCGGAAGCCTATGCAACCGCCAGAAAAGAGTCTGAGATGCTTTTGGCGACGGTACCATGTATATTGAACATTTCGTGGTAAATCCGAGACATATTGAGTTTCAGATCCTTGCAGACAGCTTCGGAAATGTGATCCATCTGGGAGAGCGTGACTGCTCCATCCAGAGAAATCATCAGAAGATGATCGAGGAATCTCCAAGTGCTGCAGTTTCTCCGGAATTAAGAGAAAAAATGGGGCATGCGGCGGTGACGGCGGCGAAAGCAGCCGGTTATGTAAATGCGGGAACGATCGAATTTCTTCTGGAACCGGATGGAAAATTCTGGTTTATGGAAATGAATACAAGGATCCAGGTGGAGCATCCGGTGACAGAGTGGGTAACAGGTATCGATCTTGTAAAGGAGCAGCTGAAGATCGCTTCCGGAATGCCTCTTGAGATCGCTCAGGAGGATGTCCGGATCCAGGGACACGCCATTGAGTGCAGGATCAATGCTGAAAATCCCCAGAAAAATTTCCGCCCTTCGCCGGGAACTATCCAGGGAGCGCATTTTCCGGGAGGAAACGGGATCCGTGTGGATACCTGTGTGTATAACGCTGTAAGATCCCGCCATATTATGATTCCATGCTTGCGAAGCTGATCGTTCATGCAGGTAACCGGAAAGAAGCCATTGCAAAAATGCAGAGTGCTCTTGGTGAGGTGATCATTGACGGAATCGATACAAATATTGACTATCAGTACGAAATCCTGAAAGATGAGGATTATCAGTCCGGAAATTTTGACACTGGCTTTCTTGCCAGCCATATCATTGCGGGAGTGAAGATCAATGAGAATTAAGCACATGTTCAAAAAAACAGTCAGGGATATCCGGGGTGAAGAACAGGAAAACATTCCGGAGGTGCCGGATAACCTGATGCGTAAATGCAACGCCTGCAAAGCGGCGGTTTTTGTAGACGAGGTAAAGCAGAATCAATACATCTGTCCCCACTGCGGAAATTATTTCCATGTACCCGCTTACCGTCGGATCAAACTGATCGCAGATAGAAAGAGTTTTGTAGAGTGGGATGCTCACATGGAAGAACAGAATCCCCTTCAGTACAGAGGCTACGAAGAAAAGCTCCAGGGGCTTCGTGAAAAGACAGGGCTTGATGAGGCTGTAGTTACCGGAAAGTGTACTATAAAAGGGACACCTGTGGCACTTGGTGTCTGTGACTGTCGTTTCATGATGTCCAGTATGGGAGAAGTCGTGGGGGAAAAGATCACGCGGGCTTTTGAACGTGCCACAGAGGAGAAGCTGCCGGTAATCCTCTATATCTGTTCCGGCGGTGCCAGAATGCAGGAGGGCCTGGTTTCCCTGATGCAGATGGCAAAAACCAGTATGGCCATCCGGAAGCACAGCGATGCTGGACTTCTTTATGTGCCGGTCCTCACAGACCCGACAACAGGCGGCGTGACGGCAAGCTTTGCTATGCTGGGAGATATTATCCTGGCAGAGCCGAAAGCGCTGATCGGTTTTGCAGGTCCCAGAGTGATCGAACAGACCATCGGGCAAAAGCTTCCCAAAGGCTTCCAGAGAGCGGAATTTCTTCTGGAACACGGCTTTGTGGACAAGATCGTAAAGCGTGAGGAGCAGAGGATCGTATTGGCGGATATTCTGAGATTACATCAGGATAAAGTCTGAATAATGTACAGTCCAATAATACGGACATTAAAAATGGGTTCAAGTCTGACAATCAGGAATCGATGAAAACTGTTGAGGAAGATAATAGGATCTGGCCGGACTTCGTTCCATCCGGAGATTTCACTCCCTGGGAACATGTTCAGCTTGCCAGAGCCAAAACACGTCCTACAGGAAAGGACTACATCGAAGCGCTTTTTGACGATTTCATGGAATTTCACGGAGACCGTCACTGCGGGGATGATCCGGCAGTGATCGGTGGTGTGGCATTTTTCCACGGACAGCCGGTAACTGTCCTTGCACAGGAAAAAGGAGAGGGTACAAAGGAAAACATTACCCGGAATTTCGGAATGGTATCTCCGGAGGGGTACTGGAAATCCCTGCGCCTGATGCAGCAGGCAGAGAAATTTCACCGTCCGGTGATCTGCCTTGTAGATACACCAGGCGCATTCTGCGGGCTGGAAGCAGAGGAACGTGGACAGGGTGAAGCCATTGCAAAAAATCTCTATACACTGGCAGGTCTCACAGTGCCGGTGCTTTCCGTTGTGATCGGTGAAGGCGGAAGCGGAGGTGCCCTTGCCTTGGCGGTGGCAGATGAGGTATGGATGCTGGAGCATTCCGTTTATTCCATCCTGTCCCCGGAGCTTTGCTCCATTCTCTGGAAAGACAGCAAAAAGGCAAAGGAAGCAGCAGCAGTGATGAAGCTCACAGCTGCAGACCTTTACCAGATGGGGATGATCGAGCATGTGATTCCGGAAGCAGAGCCTGTAAGCCGTGAGAACATAAATGATATCGCAGGTTATCTGGAAAACGGAATTGCGGATTTTCTTGAGAAATATGGCGAAGAAGAGCCGGAGAAGCTTCTGGAACATCGCTATGAACGTTTCCGGAAAATGTAGAAGCAATAAGTGCAGTGATTTTGTAGCCCGCAAAGTAAAAATCCAGTGGAAAAAATGCCATATTTATGTTACGATGGCTTCATAAACAGAGAACCGGAGAAGCCTTTTTGCTCCGGAGAAACAGGAGCGGGTAGAGTGGACAATCGGGAAGTTATAAATGACGTGCTGGTGAATCTGTTCAATGAGATCCTCCGACTGGAGGAGGAAGCCATCATCACAGATAAATATAAAGATATTTCCAACAATGATATGCACATTATCGAGCTGTAGGTCTTGGAGGGGGGAACATGTCCTCCATTGCAGCCAAGCTTAAGATCACCGTAGGCTCCCTCACAACATCTATGAACAGTCTTGTAAAAAAAGGCTATGTGAAGAGAGAACGAAGTGAGAAGGACCGGCGTGTGGTATTTATTCAGCTTACAAATAAGGGACGTATGGCATATCATCATCATGCGGAGTTTCACAGGCAGATGACAGAAGCGGTGATCGCAGAGCTGAATGAGAATGAGACAGAAGTGCTGGTAAAAGCACTGGACGGACTGCGTAAATTTTTCAGACAGTATCATGAACAATAAAGAAACGTATAATAAAAGCATCCGGATCGGTAATAAAGGACAATTACCGATCCGGATGCTTTTTGCATAACAGGTATTTTCGACACGGACATTTATTGAAAATGATATTAAATGTCGCCTTTGTTTTTGTGGTACGAGAGTTTATTCGTCCCAGCCATCCTGGAAGCGGATATTTACAGAGATATTGCGGACAACGTCTCCCTCCTGAAGCTCCAGATCGCTCTCATCGGAAACCGGAGGAAGCTTTCCCTCAAATTCCATAAGCTCTGTGTAGATCCAGTCGTATGCAGCTGCATTGGCATTTTCGATGGCATCATCCAGCGTGTCACCGTTGGCTTCACAGCAGGCAAGATCCGGAAAAAAAGCATTGTATTTTTTGTCCTCTGTGGGACGGAAAACTGCGGGATATATAAATTTCATAGGTAAGATTCCTTTCTTTTTTAAAATGAAGTGATTCGTGTAATACCATGAATATGGATAGTTTTACCTGACCAAGGTAAGTATATACCAATTTCAGAATGAGGGCAAGCGAGTTCATGATCCAATGAAAGATCTAAATAAGAACAGCAGAGTTTTGGGAATGCTATAATCAGAAAATTGTCGTATATAAGTAAAAATGATAGATATATAACCCTTTTTGTCCTTGTATATAGGAAATATAGATGCTATACTGTGTAATACAGAGTATGAACGGGGGGTCGAAAGACTGACGGGAGGTACAGCTATGATTTATACAGCTTTGACGAAAAAAGCTATGAAGGTGGCATACGAGGCACATCATGGACAGACAGATCGAAGCGGGACACCTTATATCTTTCATCCATTTTATGTAGCGGAGCAGATGGATGATGAACTCAGTGTATGTACGGCACTTCTGCACGATGTGATAGAAGATACAGAGATCACATTTGAGGATCTTACCGGAGAATTTCCGGAAGAGGTTGTGGAGGCCTTACGTTGTCTTACAAGAGATAAGAATATGAATTATTTCGATTATATCCGGAAGCTTAGGAAGAATCCGATCGCAAAAAAAGTGAAGCAGGCTGATCTGCTCCACAATTCTGATGTAACACGTCTTTCTGACTGCGAAAATATGTCTGCTGAACAGATATCACGGCTGCATGGAAGATATAAACGGGCTTTGGAGATACTTCATGATGCCAGGTGATATTATTTTCGCACAAGTCATTTATTGACTTTTATTCAGTTTTTTCATGCGCATGATCCACACAAAATATCCGTGACCTCAGATATTATTGTGGATCTTCTTAGTGGAAGTATGGATTTCTTGCATTGATCTCTATGTAGCATTTGATCGCATATTTGATAAATTCTATGATTTTTTTCATTTTATTTTCCTCCTCTTTTCTTTAACTTACAAATGCATTATAATAAACTCTCGGAAATATTACGTGCCAAAAACACAGAAAAAGTAGTCAAATATTGCGGAGAGAAAAATCCATGTTTCCAGTATACGAAGAAAAAAAGAAGAATCTCCATATTCATCTGCGGACCTCAGCCCATGCTTCACCCCATCTTCATAACTCCATAGAGTTTATCTATATCACAGAGGGAACTCTGGAGCTTGGTATGGGACAGGAGCTTTATCATATGGAAGAGGGAGATTTTGCAGTGATCTTTCCGGATGTGATCCATCACTATCAGGTGTTCTCTCCGGGAGAAAACAAAGCAGTCTATCTCTGGGCAAAGCCGGTATTGATTGGTAAGTTTGCGGATATCATTCAGAACAGCTGTCCGGAAGACCCGGTTATAAAAAAGGAGCAGGTGCATCCGGATATTGTAAATGCGGTACGGTGTCTCAGGGCAAACCGTAAGGAGAAGGATGATAATCTTGCAGTGGAACAGGCGTATGTGCAGATCCCGGGATTTGAAAGTCAGAGGACTTTTAACCGGGTATTCCGGGAACGGTACCGGATGACACCAAGAGAATACAGAACATTATATAAAGAAAAATATTTACGAGAGGAACAGACATGATCACAGTAGAGCTGGAACATTTCAGCCTTGATAAAATATGCGATTCCGGACAGTGCTTCCGGATGAGAAAGCTTGGAGACGGACATTTTTCCATGGTGGCGGGAGACCAGTATCTGGAAATGTATCAGAAAGACGGAGTGGTGGATTTCTGCTGCTCTCAGGAGGAATTTATCTGTTACTGGGTGCTTTATTTTGATCTGGATACGGATTATGAAGCTTACATGAATGCTGCTAATCCACGGGATAAATATCTGGGTGCCGCAATAAAGGCAGGAGACGGGATACGGATATTAAGACAGGATCTCTGGGAAATGATCGTTACGTTTCTGATATCTCAGCAGAACAATATCAAGCGTATCCGCAAATGTATCGAAACCATCTGCCGGAAGTACGGAGAGCGAAAAAATTCATCTGCAGGTGTGGAGTACTACGCTTTTCCGACTGTAGAGGCGCTGAGTCAGGCAACGGAAGAGGAGTTAAGAGGATGCGGCTTGGGATACCGGGCAAAATATATCGCAGTAACGGCCAGGACCATTGCATCCGGCCAGATCTCTCTGGAAAAAATCTATGATATGCGTTACCATCAGGCAAAGAAGGAGCTGATGAAGCTTTGTGGTGTGGGAGAAAAGGTAGCTGAGTGTATCTGCCTGTTTGCACTGCATCATATGGATGCTTTTCCCATAGATACCCACATCCGTCAGGTCATGGACGTGCATTACAAAAGAGGATTTCCCAACCGCAGATACAGAGGAATGCGTGGAATCATGCAGCAGTATATTTTTTACTATGACTTGTACTCATAGACTGCGGATGCTATCATAGGTGAAAATAAAGGAAAAATCCACGGAGGAAAAAGTAATCAGAAAATATTTACTGCGATTGAGACAACCACGTATAAAAAAGAAAGAAAACAGATATTATATCCGGGGCTATAAGGGAACGGAAGTGATCATCCGTACAGATCATGAGATCCTGAAGAGGATTGCCTACAGGCGTACCTGCGTGAAACAAGTCTGCATTCCTGGAAGATACGAAACAGAAACAAAATATATCTATACAAGAAAAGAAAACAGAAGAAGCCGCCCAGTCATAGTTCCGGGCATTCCGACCGGGAGAGAAACTGCTATGCCACGTGCCGTGCGGACAGTGCTCCATGCTCTTTCCTATGGCGGGATCGAAGTGGAGGCTTCCAGAAAGCTGGCAGATCTTAAGAAGATGGATCCTATGAGGATCTTTTACAGGACACTGGATGCGGAAGTTTATAACGGAGACTATAAAGTGCCGATCCGTCTGTTTTTTCCAACAGAAGAGGACATGGAAAACGGTGCCGCCTCCGGAAAAAAACCACCGGTGATCCTGTTTTTCCATGGCGGTGGCTGGGTTACGGAAAGTGTAGAGAATTATCAGCGGGTTTGTGCCAGAATGGCACAGTCTACCGGTCAGATCGTGGCGTCTGTTGAATACAGGCTGGCACCGGAATACCGTTTCCCGGTGGGACTGATGGATTGTTATGCAGCTGCGAAGACTTTTTACACCAATCGTTTTCTTTTGAATACGGATCCGGATCGTATCACCATTATGGGAGATAGTGCAGGCGGAAATCTGGCAGCGGCTGTATGTATGATGGCCAGAGACCGCGGAGATTTTTTTCCCAAAAAACAGATCCTTATTTATCCGGCACTGAACAACTGTTATACGGAAGACTCTCCTTTTGAATCCGTAAAAACAAATGGAACCGGTTATCTTCTCACAGCGGAGAAGATGGAAGATTATCTGAAATTCTATGAGAGTTGTCCGGAAGACAGGAGGAATCCCTATTTTGCGCCGATCCTGGAGAAGAATTTTCGAAATATGCCGGATACACTGATACTTACCGCTGAGTTCGATCCTCTTCGGGATGAAGGTGAGGCATTTGGTGAAAAACTGAAGGAAGCGGGAAATCGTGTGGAAGTGCACAGGATCGCAGGTGCGTTTCACGGGTATTTTGCACTGGGGATCAAATTTCTGCATGTGCAGGAAAGCTTTGCATATGTAAATCGTTTTCTGGAAACAGAGGAACAGGAAGAAGGAAAGCATCATGAAGAACGAATATGCACAGTGGAGAAAACTTGACAATGCGGCGCTGGCGTTCCCGGCGGTGACAGGAAAGAATGACACCAGGGTATTTCGTTTTTACTGTGAACTGAAAGAAGAGATAAAAGAAGAAAACCTGCAGGAAGCCCTGGAGAGGACATTGGAAAAATATCCTCTTTTCCGTGCAGTTTTAAGAAAGGGACTGTTCTGGTTTTATCTGGAGAGACGTGATATTCCGGCAGTGGCAAAGAAAGAAGCAGGTGCACCCTGCAGCGGACTTTATATTCCGGACAAAAAAACGCTTCTTTTTCGGGTGAGCTATTATAAGAACAGGATCAATTTCGAGGTATTTCATGCGCTGACGGATGGAACGGGAGCCATGCATTTTCTGATGGAGCTGGTGAAAAATTATCTTCAGGAGACGCACCCATCCGCAGAGCTTCCGGAGCTTTTTTCGGATGAAAACATTACGGGCAGGGATATGGAGGAGGACAGCTTTTCCCAGTATTATTCCTCCGACGCGCCAAGAAAGAGAGAGTCCAAGAAGCCTGCCTTCCAGTTAAAAGGCGAGAAGCTCAGGCAGGAGGATATGAGTATCACGGAAGTCTGTATTCCGGTAAAAGAGATCCACGCCCGTGCAAAAGCGGCCGGTGTGTCGATCACGGTTTTTCTTACGGCAGCACTTATCTGGGCGATCCATGAAGAAGTACCTCAGAATCAGGCGAAAAAGCCCATTGGTCTGATGATCCCGGTAAATTTGAGAAATTATTTTCCGTCCCGGTCTATGGCAAATTTTTTCGGATGGATCGAGATCAGCTGTTATTTTCAGCCTGATACAGCCTTTGAGGATATTCTGAGATCCGTAAAGGAGCAGTTTGCAAAGGAACTGAGTAAGGACGTGATCGAAGCAAAGCTGAATGATCTGGTAAGCCTGGAGAAAAATCCGATCCTGCGTCTGGTACCACTGGAGATCAAAACCCCGTTCCTTCTTGCCGGGACGACTCTCGGAGGGAGGTCTATCACGGCGATCTATTCCAATGTGGGGATCATCCGGATGCCGGAGGAATATCGGAAATATATTCAGAGATTCGGACTTTTTGCAAGCACGGACAGTCTGCAGCTGTGTTCCTGTTCTTTTGGAGATGAGATGGTTTTAAGCTTTACGTCCAAGATCCCCAATGGAAATATTGAGCGGAATTTTGTGGAGAGACTGAAAAATGAGCAGGTATCCTGTACAATTCGGGAGAATGATCTTCCGGGACAGAAAGAGGAGCAGAAACAGCAGATGAAGCTTTTTGAGAGCTTTACATTTCTGTGTATTGTGCTGGCTGTGGTATGTATCTGATCGATTATCTGCTGGATAGTCATATAGCTGGGCCTGGTTTGTGACTGCAGGGGCGTTCTGCACCTGGCTGATGGTTTCAGTGGCTTATGTGAAGCGGCGGAATCTTCTGAAGAATGAGATGTGGCAGCTGGTGATCGCAGCTGTTGCAGGAGTGCTTTGGGATGTGTTTACCGGCTGGCGTGGCTGGTCTGTGGATTATCTGCTTCCTCTGGCTTCGCTTGCTGTGATCTGCTCCATGTGGGTGATCACTGCGGTACAGAAGCTGGAGGTGGCGGAATATATGATCTATCTTCTGGAAGCAGGAGCTTTCGGAGGAGTGATCCCTGTGATCCTGCTGGCTGCCGGTGTGGTAACGGTGCTGTATCCGTCGCTGATCTGTATATGCGTCAGCTTTCTGATGCTGGTATGGCTGTTCCTGTTTAAGAGGAAAGATATGGTGCGGGAGATGCAGAAGAAATTCCGTGCATAGAAAATAAAAACAACCGTCGATCTGCAGAGGACTTTTTGAAGATCTGTCTGCAGACCGGCGGTTGTTTAGCAAATAAAGGAAGTTCCCTGCAGAGCTGCGAAAAGCAATAAGCAGAGGGGAAAACTTGCCCGGTGTTCGGAGATCAGAATCCGAAGTCCTCATAGTCCTCAGGTGTGAACTTATGATAGATCATATGCTCACCCTCCAGGGACAGACAATACCGGTAGTCATCCGGAATCCCGTCTTCGAAATATACAAGATAATCAAATCCGGTTCCGGTTGTTTTTTCCATGTGTACATGGTCGGAATAAGCATGAAAAACGTCCATCACTTCATCCAGAGTACAGCCATGACGGGCAACCGTGCCTATAAAGCGTACCAGAAATTCACTCGGCTTCCGGTTTTCGTGAACGTAGTCCGAGGCCTGAGGCGGCAGGGTGATGCAGAAACGCCCGTTTTTGGAAGAAGCCGTTACTTTTCCAAGACGGTCACAGGCATGATCTGAGAATTCTTCCATAGCATGCTGCATTTCTTCTTCCGTAAGCTCTGTGCCAAGAAGGCGGTTCAGAGACTGCAGCGGATAATAAAACGGGTAACTCCGCTCATGTATCCGATCTTTACCTGTTGTTCCTGAATCATATCCAGGAGATTATTTTCCAGTTTTTTGAAATTCATTATGTTTTTCCTTTCCGGGGTCTGAAGGTTTATTGAACTGCATACATTCAGATCCCATTTTTTTCGCAGATATCATTGAGACAGCAGCGGTCACAGTAAGGCTTTGTCCGCGCTGTACAGACTTCTCTTCCATGATTGACAAGACGGTGGCAGAGATCATTGCCTTCTTCCGGAGGGATGATCTTCCAGAGAGCCATTTCCACCTTTTTTGGATCCTTCATGTCATGGACAAGGCCGATGCGGTTGGAAAGGCGGATACAGTGAGTATCTGTTACAATGGCGGGCTTGCCGAATACGTCACCCATGATTAGGTTTGCGCTTTTTCGGCCCACACCGGGAAGTTTCAGAAGCGCGTTAAAGTCTTCCGGCACCTTGTCGTGATACTGTTCGTGGAGAATGCGCATACAGGCGCTGATGTCCCGGGCTTTGCTTTTTCCAAGGCCGCAGGGACGTACAATGGCTTCGATCGCTTCCGGCTCTGCGGCTGCCAGGCTGCCACATCCGGGTATTTTGCATAGAGATCTTGAACAACTACATTGACCCGGGCATCGGTGCACTGAGCTGCCAGACGGACACTTACAAGAAGCTTCCAGGCATCATCATAATCCAGTGTACAGTCTGCATCCGGATATTCCTTTTTTAAACGGCTGATAACTTCATAGGCCAGTTCCTGTGTTGTCATTTGTATATGAACCATCCTTTCAATTTCGGTTATATTACTGAATTACTACAGCCAGGATGATACCACAGCATTCGGAGAATTACAAGGTGGACAGGAGTACAGAAGCAGTGTGTGGCATTTGGGGATTTTATCAGCAGAGCAATTTTGGGAATCCCCCCCAGGGGCTTGTTAATACCCTGACAATTTGGTACATTAAACGTGACCTGTGAGGGACCTGATCTCCCTCACGTGAATAGAAAAGTGCGGAGGAATCAACGTGGAAAAACTTCTCGATGAAATCGAATCTTACTGGAGCACCCGTACAGAAGGGTACTCCGAAGTGAATCATAAAGAGCTTGCAGGAACGCAGAAAAACGCATGGCTTAAGGTGCTGACCAGTCAGTTTCCGGACAAACCCAAGGAAGAGATCCGTATCCTGGATATCGGAACAGGCCCCGGATTTTTTCCTGTGATCCTGGCAGAAGCCGGATATCATGTAGATGCAGTGGATTATACGGAAGGAATGCTGGAAAAGGCAAAGGAAAATGCAGGAGACCTTTGCCGGAATATCCGCTTTTTGAGGATGGATGCACAGAAGCTGGATTTTGAGGATAATACCTTTGACGTGGTCATTTCCCGAAATCTTACCTGGAATCTGGAGCATCCTGATGTTGCTTATAGAGAGTGGGTCCGTGTACTGAAGGTAGGAGGAAGACTTCTGAATTTTGATGCCAACTGGTACGGTTATCTTTATGAGGAAGAGCAGCGTAAGGCCTACGAAAACGACCGGAAAAATGTGGAAAACAACAGCCTGGATGATCACTATCTCTGTACGGATATTGAGCGCATGGAGCGGATCGCCCTCCAGGTACCGCTGTCAAAGATCAGTCGTCCCCAGTGGGATGTAAAAACTCTCCGGGAAGCAGGACTTCTTGGAATCCGCACAGACACAGAAATATGGAAAACGGTCTGGAGTGAGGAGGAGAGATTAAATTATCAGTCCACACCAATGTTTATGGTAACTGGTGTAAAGCCGGATCATTTCCTGAATCTTCCGGTTGCGGCAGGAGAAAAAACAGAAGGCTTTCTTGAGCTCGGAGATGGAGAATTTGTCCTTCCGGCAACCATCATCCGTGGAAAAGATCCGGGAAAAACCGTTCTCGTCACAGCAGGTCTTCATGCAGGAGAGTATGTGGGAATCCAGACTCTGATCGAGCTGTCGAAGCGGCTGAAGCCGGAAAAGGTAAAGGGCCAGCTGGTTCTGGTAAAGGTGCTGAACCGGGAAGACTTTGAGAAGCGTGCAGGCAGTATCAGCTGGGAGGACGGAAAAAATCTGAACCGTGTTTTCCCGGGCAAAAAGGACGGAACAAAAATGGAACGTCTGGCGGCAGCTATCACAGAATCCCTGATCCGGAAGGCGGATTATTATATCGATCTTCACGGCGGTGACGATTATGAGGAACTGACTCCGTATGTATATTTTGCAGGCGTGGCAAAGCCGGAGATCGTGGAAGCCTCCCGAAAGATGGCAGAGCAGGTTGATGTCCCATATATGGTACAGTCAAATGTAAGCACAGGCGGCGCCTACAATTATGCGGCAAGTACCTTCCACATTCCGGCGGTCCTTCTGGAACGCGGCTGTATGGGAACCTGGGAACGGGAGGAAGTGGATTCCATGCGAAGAGATGTAAGAAATATCCTCTGCAGCATCGGAGCCTATAACGGAATCCGTTCCCACAGTACGTACTATCCGCTGAAAATGGATGATGTGCGTTATCAGTGCGCCAGTGTCAACGGTCTCTGGTACCCGGTGAAGAAACCAGGCGATATCGTTCATCAGGATGAGTATCTTGGAGAGATCCGTGATTATGAGGGAAATGTACAGGAAATCTGTCGTGCAGACATGGATGGTGTGATCCTTTATCAGGTATCAAGCCTTCAGGTTGTGGAAGGCGGCCCTGTGATCACCTACGGAAATATCGTAAGAGAAAAAGACGAGCGGAAAACAAGGATCGCCCAGTACTGGACCAGGCGCAGCGACAGCTTTCTGGAACAGAGAAGAGCAGAGCTTCACAGTGCACTTGCAGGCCGCTGGATGGCTGAGCTTAAGAAGTATCTGCCTGAGAAAAAGAATCTCCGGATCCTGGATGTAGGCTGCGGAACCGGATTTTTTACCATTCTTCTTGCAAAGGAAGGCCATCAGGTAACCGGGATCGATCTGACGCCGGATATGATCACTCATGCAAAGGAGCTGGCGGAGGAAGAAAAAGCAGACTGCCGGTTTATGGTGATGGATGCAGAAGCTCCGGATTTTCCGGATGAGGAATTTGACGTGATCGTATCACGAAACCTTACCTGGACACTTCCGGACGCGGAGCATGCTTATCAGGAATGGTTCCGCGTACTGAAACCGGGCGGAGTGATGATCAATCTGGATGCAAACTACGGAGCAGCAGACTTTGCGGACACTGCGGATCTTCCGGAGAATCATGCCCATCATCAGATCCAGGATGAGCTGATGCAGGAATGCGAGGATATCAAGCGGCAGCTGCCCATCAGTTCTTTTCTGCGTCCGGCATGGGATCTGGAAACGCTGAGCCGTATAGGTGTGGAAGAATTTTTCTTTGATCTTGGTATCAGCAAACGTATTTATACAGAAAAAGACGAGTTTTATAATCCGACCCCGATGTTTTTGATCTTTGCGAAGAAACCGAGGTAGGATCATGCTCAATATAAAACAGATCCAGTATTTTGCGGCCTGTGCCAAAACAGGCTCCTTCAGCCAGGCTGCAGAGCTGCTTTTTACCACGCAGTCAAATGTAAGCAAGGTAATCCGTTCCATGGAAGATGATATGCGTACCCAGCTGTTTGTCCGTCATGCAAAGGGCATAGAGCTGACACCGGAAGGAGAGCGTGCATATATCCATGTGCAGAGGATCCTGGAAAATATAGATGAACTGGAAATGCAGGCACAGCCACTTGCAAAAAGCAACCTGTGTGTATGCTTTCATCCCAGCTCCTGGTTTGCGGATACCTTCGTAACGTATTATGAAGCACATAAGTGCGATGATCTTCATTATCAGGTTTACGCAGCAGATACCCATGAGATCATAAAACGTGTGAAAGCCAGACAGGATGATATGGGATTCGCCTATGTGATGCAGAATCAGCTGGCAGCGTTCCAGTATTTTCTTTCCCGGAATTACCTGGAATTTGAGCTGCTGACGGAAACCGAGGTAAATATTTATACCGGGAAAGGGAAAGCAGATACAGCAGATGAGGGAGATTTTAATATGTCCCAGCTCAGGCTGATCCAGAGATTTCCCGATGAATTTTCCCCGGATAATTACCGGAACCTTGTAGAGGAAAACGGTCATTCCGCAGTGGAGGCAGAGACCGTAGTCGTAACAAACAGTGATTATATCGTGGAACGTCTTCTTGGGTCCGGAGAGTTGTGTAATATCAGTGGTGCGGATCTTTCCGGCCGTGATCCGGGATATTCCTCCGTGAAATATACATTTCCGGGAGAAGGCCAGAAACTTGTTTACGGGTGCATTTGCCGGAGAGGTGAAGAGCTCAGTGAACAGGGAAAGGATTTTCTGGGATTCGTGAAGGAAAGACTTCAGATTTCCGGGAAGTGATAAAAGAATAAAGCAAAAGATCAGACGGGATTTTTCTGCACGGGACACAGGTTCCTGATACAGAAAAGTCCCGTTTTTTATATGGAATACACATCCATGCTAAAACCGACTGTCCAATATCCCCGTACCGGGGTTGTCCGAAAGCTGTTAAATGATAAAATAATATCAGCAGCACACTCCGCGTGCTGAATATAAAAACACTGTGATGCACATAACCTCCGCGCACTCCTATTTGTGCATACAAATGTTTTGTCGAATAATAACACGACCCTTTCAAAAGCAGTTATGGCTTTGGATGCCATAACTGCTTTTGAAATATGAACACAAATCGTTCCATGATTTGTGTTCATGAGCATGCAGCAGAGCGGAATGCGAATGTCTGTCTGAACTGTAAAGGGCAGTGGGAAAGGAAAATTATGAACAAAGAAAATAAACTGGTCATCCGGATCCTGAAGCGGATCCTTCTGCTTGCTGTGGTTATGTTTCTGCTGTCTGTGGTGGTGTTCTGGCTGGCGAGACTGGCACCGGGAGATCCCCTGCAGTCCTTTTACGGAGATTCCCTGGAAATGATGACCAGCGAGGAAGTGGCTGCGGCCAGAACGAGACTAGGACTGGATCAGGGGATCGGGGTACAGTATGTAAGGTGGTTTACCAATGTAGTCCATGGTGATTTCGGATTGTCGCTGAAATACAGGCAGCCGGTTATGAATGTGATCAAACCGCTGATCGGAAATACTCTGGTGCTGGGAGGAATTGCTTATATTGTGATCTTTATACTGGCAGTTCTGATCGCCATATTCTGTACGCTCCATGAGGATCAGTGGATCGACCGGCTGATCTGCAAGATCGGAACAGCAGCCTATTATGTGCCGGCTTTCTGGCTTGGTGTGGTACTGATCCTGATCTTCAGTGTAAATCTTGGATGGTTCCCAAGCAGCGGTGCCTATGATGTAGGAATGGCAGATAGTATCGGCAATCGTATGAAGCATATGATCCTTCCGCTGGTAGTAATGATCTTCAGCCATCTCTGGTATTACGCATATATGATACGTAACAAATTTCTGGATGAGGTGCGGAAGGATTATGTACTTCTTGCCAGATCCAAGGGACTTTCCAAAAGAAAGATCCTGTGGAAGCATTGTCTTCGAAATGTAATGCCGACGATCGTGAGTATCATGGCAGTTTCGGTACCCCATGTAACCGGTGGGACTGTAACTGTGGAAGCTGTTTTCAATTATGCGGGAATTGGAAATCTTGCAGTGGAATCTGCAAAATATCATGATTATAACCTGCTGATGATCGATGTGCTGATCACGGGATTTATCGTATTTTTAAGCAGCTTTGTTGCACAGACTGTCAATGAAGAGATTGATCCAAGAATGAAGGATTCGGAGGTGAGGGTATGGTAGCTGACCGGAAGCTTTCAGAAGCTGAGCTTTTTCAGGTAGTTGGTGCCGGGTGGAAGCAGCATGAATCTGAAAAACGAAAAAAACATTTCAGGAAAAGCTGAAGGGGAAACCGGTATTTTCCATGTTCCTGCTTTTTCTGATCGTTTTGGGCTGTGTATTTGCAAATGTTGTTGCAAATCATGATCTCAGGTTTTTATCTCCAGAATCTGAATACACCGCCGGGAAAGGAATTTATCTTTGGAACGGATTCGCTTGGAAGAGATATTTATTCACTGATCTGGTATGGCGGACGGGTTTCTCTGGTGATCGGGCTTCTGGGAGCTGCGATCATTACTGTGATCGGTGTTACCTACGGATGTATCAGCGGAACAGCAGGTCCAAAGGTGGATTCGGTTCTGATGCGGTTTACGGAAATGTGCGGAAGTATTCCGACCCTTCTGCTGATCCTGATCCTGTCTGCGGTCCTTCAGGCCGATGATGTGATCAGCATATCTGTGATTATCGGTATTACCGGGTGGTTTGCACTGGCACGTATTGTAAGAAGTGAAGTGCGGCAGATAAGGAACAGTGATTATGTGATGTATGCAAGACTCTGCGGAGGAAGTTTTGGATATGTGATGTATCACCATCTGATACCGAATTTTGTTTCGGCAATCATGTTTGTGGTGATTTCTTCGATAAGCAGCTGTATTACCATGGAATCTACTTTAAGCTTCCTTGGCCTCGGGCTTCCGGCAGATGTAGTCTCCTGGGGAAGTATGCTCTCACTGGCAAATAAAGCACTGATCATGAATACCTGGTGGGTGATCGTGATCCCAGGAGTTTTTCTGGTCATTACTTTAATGTGCATTACCAGTATGGGAAGCTTTGTGAGAAGTGAGGTAAATAACCATTACAGCAATCTCTGATGCAGTCAAAAATATTTGAATACAAACCGTGATGAAGCATTCCGAAGTGTAGATAACCGGTTTGAAAATAAGGAAAGATGAGGAAAACAGAATGAAAAAGAGAACAGGAATCAACTATGGCAGAAAATATGCGGCGATAACACTGGCAGCAGTGACCGCAGCATGCACAGGAGCATCGGCAGGCAGTGCGGTAACCGTAGCTGCAGCAGAAGAAAACAAAACCCTGGTATATGCGGGTGAGTCAGAAAGTACGATCAATCCCCTTCTGAATAACCATGATGAACTTCCGGATCTTATTTTTTCAGGACTGATGAAATATGATGCCAATGGAAAGCCGGTAGAGGATCTTGCAGAGAGCTATACCTTTGACAAGGATACCAATACCTATACTTTTAAGCTTCGAGATGGTGTTAAGTGGCATGATGGAGAAGATTTTAATGCAGAGGATGTTGTATACACCTATAAGGAGCTTACAGAGGATGAAACCCTGGGAGCAGCATCACCAGCAACTATCAGGACATTACAAGCATTGAGGCACCGGATGATCAGACTGTGATCTTTACACTGGATCAATATGATGCTGCCATGCTGGATTACTTTACCATGGGAATCCTTCCTGAGCATCTTCTGGAAGGAGAGGACGTGAATACCACATCCTTTAACCAGAATCCGGTGGGAACAGGCCGTTATAAATTTGAAGACTGGGATGCTACCGGCGGAATGATCACACTGAAACGAAATGAAGATTATTACGGAAAGGTTCCGAATATTGAAACCGTTGTATACCGTACAGTATCGGATGAGACTACAAAGGCAACCATGCTCCAGTCCGGCGAGGCGGATCTTGCATGGCTGAATTCCAACTATGCTTCTCAGTTCAAGGATAAGGACGGATATAATTACTGGGAGTTCACCACAGCAGATTACCGTGGAGCTGCCATGGATATGAGCACAGATTTCTGGAAGGAAAACGGAGATTCCATCGGCGTTCTGAATTATGCGCTGGATAAGGATTCCATTATTGCAGGTGTTCTTGCAGGACAGGGAGAGCCGGCATACAGCCCGATCCAGAGAAACCCTCTCGGAACAGATAAGGAAGCCAATATCTACTCCTATGATCTGGATATCTTTGCAAAGAAGATGGAAGAGCTGGGATGGAAAAAAGGTGATGATGGGATCTATGAGAGAAACGGACAGAAATTCCACTTTACCATCCAGGTACGTGATTACGAAGAAGAGCGTGTGGATATTGCCAATGTCATGTCTGATATGCTGAAGCAGGCTGGTGTGGAAATGGAAGTAAAGCTTGTTACCAAATTTGACTGGGATGCAGGATACAATGGATTTCTTGCCGGCTATTCAACACAGTTTGACCCGGATATGGCATATGTAAACTTTGTAACCGACGCAAGTGGAAACAACATGCATTATTCCAATGCAGATGTGGATAAATATCTTGAGGAAGGCCGTCACGGTGAGACTGAGGAAGCCAGAAAAGAAGCATATAGTGAATTCGAAAAGGCATATGCCAAGGCACCTGGAATCCTTCTGGTTGCTTATCTTCAGGGAGATTATGTAGGCGTTTCCGGACTTGACGGACTGGATACCACACGTGTTCTGGGACATCATTCCGTAGGTGTTATGTGGAATATTGAAAACTGGACATTACAAAATAAGGAAAAGATCATGCAGGAAACCGTTTTGGAATTAAAAAACTATTCGGTAAGCTTTGACACACCGGACGGCGAGATACAGGCCGTCCGGAATGTTGATCTCACGGTAAAAAAAGGAGAGATACTTTGTATCGTAGGTGAGTCCGGATGTGGAAAAACCGTTATGTGCCGTAGCGTGATGAAGCTTCTGCCACCGAATGCACATGTAAAAAGCGGAGAGATCAGTCTCTGCGGAGAGAATATCACAGCCTATAAAAGAAAAAAAATGGAAAAGCTGTGCGGAAGTAAGGTAAGCATGGTGTTCCAGGATCCTATGCTGACGCTGAATCCGACGATCCCTGTTGGCAAACAGATCACAGAGGCTATTATCAAAAATCAGAAAGTATCCGGGGATGAGGCGAAAAAAAGAGCTGTGGAAATGCTGAAGCTGGTAGGGATTCCGGATGCAGAACAGCGCTATGGACTGCAGCCTCATTTTTTTTCCGGAGGAATGCGTCAGCGTTGTGTGCTGGCTATTGCACTGGCCTGTGATCCGGAAATATTATTTGCCGATGAGGCGACTACAGCATTGGATGCAACCGTGGAAGCAAAGATTCTGGATCTGCTTCTTGAGCTGAGAGAAAAAACAGGGATCAGTATTGTGTTCATATCTCATGATCTGGGAGCTGTTGCAAGGATCGCAGACAGAGTTGCAGTTATGTATGCAGGAAAGATCATTGAGATCGGGACAGCGGAAGATGTTTATTATGATCCCCGGCATCCTTATACCTGGGGACTTCTGTCTTCTCTGCCTGTATTTGCAGGTGAAAAAGGGGAGTTGAATCCAATCCCCGGAATGCCGCCCTCTCTTTTGGATCCTCCGCCGGGAGATGCGTTTGCCGTTCGGAATCCCCAGGCACTGGCAATCGATTATGAACAGACTCCTCCGATGTTTGAGGTCAGTGATACGCATTATGCAGCCACATGGCTTCTGGATGAAAGAGCTCCGAAAATAGAAAAACCCTCCATTTTGAAGGACAGATTACAGAAAAACAGCTGCCATAAACAGAAACCGGATAAAAAGGAAGCGCCATTTTTACAGAAAACAGAACAGAAACAGGCGCCTGTACTGATCGAAGCCAGAAATCTGAAGCAGTATTTCCGTATCCGTTCTGATTATACGATCCATGCAGTGGATGATGTTTCCTTCCGTATCCGGGAAGGTGAGATTATGGCACTGGTGGGAGAGACCGGCTGCGGAAAATCCACGACAGCCAGAACGCTTGCAGGAATCTACCGGCCTACAGGCGGGGAGATCTTTTATCAGGGAGAAAGAGTGCCGGATAAAAAGGATCCTTTCGGAATGCGGAAGAAAATGCAGACGGAGATCCAGATGATTTTTCAGGATTCGGGCGCTGCACTGAATCCCCGAATGAGCATACGGCAGATCATGCTGGAGCCTGTAAAGATCAGCCGCAGGATCCGTGACAGAGAAATGTTGGAGAACAGGCTTCGGGAAATCCTGAAGGAGACAGGACTGGATGAAAGCATTCTTTCGAAAAAGCCGGGAGAGCTTTCCGGCGGACAGAGACAGAGAGTTGCCATAGGAAGAAGCCTTCTCATGGAACCACGTCTTATCATTGCAGATGAACCAATCGCATCGTTGGACATTTCTATCCAGGCACAGATCGTCATGCTTTTTAAAAAGCTTCAGCAGGAAAAAAGATTTTCGTTTCTTTTTATTGCCCATGATCTGTCCATGGTACGTTTTTTAAGTGATACAACCGGTGTGATGAAAAACGGAAAGCTGGTAGAAATGGCACCTACAAAAGAGCTTTTTGAAAATCCGCAGCATCCTTATACACAGTCCCTGCTTTCTGCGATCCATATCCCGGATCCGCTGGAAGAGAGAAAACGAAGGCTGATCGAGTATGAAGAGCCACAGTCTCTTGGAGAGGGCTGGAAAGAATTATCCGCATGTCACTGTGTGAGAATATAAGAGCATAATGGAATACATATGCATGACAAAATGGAATATGAAAAATCCCCCCGCCGGGTTGTGGCAGAACAGCCGTGTTGTTAAACTTTTGTTATTCGAAATACTGAGAAACAAAGTGCGGAGAGGAAAATATGGGAAAATATATAATAAAACGGTTGCTGCAGCTGATCCCGGTCCTGATCGGGATCACATTTCTTTCTTATGCCATGATGCGGCTTGCCGGCGGAGATGCAGTAACTTATATGTATGAAAATGCAGGCTCTGCAGTATCCCAGGAGGTCATTGATAAGGCGAAGGCAGAATATGGCCTTGATAAACCATTCCTTGTACAATATGCTGCCTGGTTTGCGGGAATGGTAACCGGAGATATGGGAGAGAGCTATGTGTCTCACAGAGATGTCTATGAAACCTTTATTTCAAAGCTTCCGGCAACGATGATGCTGACTCTGTCATCGATCCTTCTTACAATTGTTCTTGCGATCCGTTGGGAATCCTGTCAGCAGTAAAGCACAACAAATGGGTAGATTATCTGATAAGATTTTTAAGCTTTATCGGCAATTCCATGCCGAATTTTTTTGCTGCCATGGTCCTGATGTATTTTCTGTCCATCAGGCTGGGCGTTTTACCGGTAGTCACAAATACAGATCTCGGACAGAGTATTATTCTGCCGACACTGACACTGGCGATCTCCATGGCTGCAAAATATACCAGACAGGTGCGTGCCACGGTTCTGGAAGAACTGAATAAGGATTATGTGACCGGAGCCCGGGCAAGAGGGATCCGCAGTCGTGTGATCATCTGGAAGAGTGTAATGAAGGCTTCCATGCTGACGATCATCACACTGCTGGCTCTGTCCATCGGCAATCTTCTGGGAGGAACTGCCATTGTGGAAAATATCTTTATGTGGGATGGTGTCGGAAAACTGGCGGTAGATGCGATCACCATGCGTGACTATCCGATCATCCAGCTTATGTGCCTGGATGGCGGTTATTTATGTTCTGGTTAAATCTGGTGACAGAATATTATTTACCACTATCTGGATCCGAGAGTACGACTTGGAGGTGACGAGAGCATG
>ENA-OQDW01000016-OQDW01000016.1-human-gut-metagenome-genome-assembly--contig:-NODE-16-length-55369-cov-2.717878_pt1 | contig 55369 bp, 61 predicted proteins | sample MGYA00242784_ERZ504613 | MGnify/ENA primary metagenome ERZ504613 (study PRJEB26092, sample SAMD00036330) | human gut metagenome | host: Homo sapiens | study: EMG produced TPA metagenomics assembly of...
ATGCTGGAGGGGTATACGATGAATCGTATAAGATTGCCTATACTTACGATCAGAGTGGCCTGCGTCAACGCAAAACGATCATGGATCGGGACGCCTCCGCGCCGGTTATGGAATATCATTATTATTGGAACGGCGATTTGCCCGCCGGTTTCGAAGTGACGGAATACACGCAGTCAGGCCCGGTAACGGATACGGTTTGCTATTGCTTTGGCGACGATGGAACGATTTACGGTTTCCTTGTCAACGGGACGGACGCCTATCTCTACGAGCGCAATGCACAGGGCGATGTCGTGGGGATTTACCATGGCGGCGAACGGGTCGCGTCTTATACATATGACGCTTACGGCCGGATGCTCTCTGCCGACGAGATGGAAGTGGAACTGTCCAAGCTGAATTTGCTCTACTACCGTGGATATTGTATGGATCGGGAGACGGAACTCTATTATCTGCAATCGAGATATTATGTCCCGGAATGGGGGCGCTTTCTCAACGCGGATGTCTATGTGGACACGGGAACCGGGCTCAACGGGACGAATCTGTTTGCCTATTGCGACAATGACCCAGTGAATCGGATTGATCCGAATGGATACTGGGGATTGGATGTGCATAAGACCATCACACAAGAGCTTCATAAGGGCGGGAATAATCCGGCTGCAATAGAACGTGTCGTTGATGGAAATCTTTCTTTGGACAATATATATCCTGCGTGGGTAGCGATATATAGGAATCAAAAATTCCACTTTGACCGTCGAAACGATTTGACATATCAATCAAACAAAGATACCAGATTTGAACAAGCTGAAAATAATATCGTTACCGCAGTCACCACTTTTATTGCGGATAGTTATGATATGGATGGATACTATTATCTTGGAAGGGCAGAGCATAGTGCTCAGGATTATGCCGCGCACGGAGATATTGGTTTAGACAATCGAATTTTGGCAAGCCATGCAACCAATAGAGATGTTGATGACTACAAGTATGACTGGAGTGATTCATCTAGAGGTAGATATAATGTGAAGGGTTGTGTAAAGCCTACAGTCAATGAACAGTATTCACGACTAAGAGAAGCATGGGATAAAAGCGTGGCATATTTTATAACTTTTTCATATCTTTTAACAGAATATCTGTGACAGTAGAAAAGAGGGGCTTAACTTGGATGTATTTTATCAAACGTTACAAGCTGTTTTGAGAATTCTATATTTATATCGAAGCTTTCTTTTGGTTTTTATCGCGGCAGCAGCATTATTATTATTTCTTTTTTTGAGAAAAAGGCATGGAAGGTTATTTGCCGGAATTATGCTTGGCATTATGAGCCTTAGTATTGCTTTCCTTTTGCTTGGCTGCTACAATGCTTTTTTGCGTCCATCCTACCAAAAGCAGCCTGTAACACAAGAGCAGTTAGAAAACCTATGCAAAAAATTAGAGAATGGAACTTATGATGCCTATCAATGCTTCCAAGAAGCACATCGCTCAATCTGCCAAAGGACGAGTTAGATCCGGTTCATTTTACCACGAAAGTGGTGACACTTAAAAAAGGGTTTCCCAAGGTCACGGGCCTTTACGCAATGCTTGATATCAGCATATGGGAACTCGAATCGGAGGGAGACGCCATTAAAAAATACGAGGCATTTTTAACAAATTACTGGACGAATCCATTTGAAAGCAAGGAGGAGAGCCGGCAAGAAATTATGGAAAAAGGATATCTGGAGATCGAAAACCAGCGCTACCGCGCTTTTATTGGGCCGATCGAGTTTTCTGCGAACTTTTTTGAACCAACAAAGGGAGATAGCGTACGGAGGTTATATCGTGTTACCGTACAATATGGCCCCATGCTAGTACAGATCAGTGAACGGACAGAAATGGGGGGCGTTAAACTGATTTTGCCGGATCTCATCATACAGGATCGCATGTTTGACCCCGATTTTAAAATTGAATAAAAGAAGGGCGCTTGCCGGCGTGGCAGGCGCTTTTTTCGGCTCTGCCCTAACATAAGCAGCTCTTCCCGCCGCACATATGACCGAGCAATCTATGCTTCCGCGCGGTCAGGAAAGGCATGGTCGAATTGATGATTGGCACACCGTGTCCTCCCAGCGATGTCGTCTACGCTCTACAGACGGATTCGCAAGCGTAGGGCGGGAACCTGCAAAACAAATTATAGAAAGGCAGCATAGGCAATAGGTACCTGTATAGTGAAAAATTTTTAAGGATAAAAGTTAGGATAAAACTATATTTAATAGAAGGATATATTGACGTAGATAACAATGCATTGTATAATTAGTAAAAATAGGAATATATTCCTGTTAAAATAGGTTATAAAGGAGGAGTACCATGAACAGGGAAATACCCTTCTTGATTGAAAGTTGAAAGAGCCTAGTTCATTTGATAAGTTGTTATGAAATCAAATTGGTTTTGAAAGAGGGATAATTGAAATGTCAAAAAAACGTAAATTCATTTCCATGATTGTTGTAGTTGTCATTGCCATATCTCAGCTTTTCGTTTTAGTACAGGGCGCTAGTTATTTGCCGTATTGGAATGTAGAAATGCCGAATTGGCAGACCCAGGTTGTACTTGGCAGTGGTGAGAAAGGAAATCCGGATCATCAATATACGCAGATCAGTTGCACCGGAGGGACTGTGAATAAAATCACAGCGATCGCACAGCTTGCAAACGGTTCGAACATATCGAAGAACTGGGTTGAGATCGAAAAAAATGTAACGGGCGGCACCGCTGAGAGAATTCCGCATAATCAGTATATTGGAAAAGGTACGGGAATGAAGGTTATGGCCTATCAAAAGAATGTTTTAAGCAAGACGGCCTCCGGTTCCATCTGGTTCTGATAAACGCTCAAAAAAGGGCTATCCGTATTCATACGGGTGGCCCAAAATCAGAGAAGGGAAATCAACATGATCAGAGCACAAATGAAATTGTTGTTCAAGAGAAAAGAGTTCCAGGTTACCTTTGCCGGAATGATGCTTTTAATCGCCTATGTTTTTTTATCGCAGTGTTATACGGCTTTTGGAACGGATGCAACCTATTATTTGTCGGCGGATAAGTTATTTATCGGCCGGGCAAATGCACATGATATCAATATCATACTTCCTTTTTTGCTCCCCCTGGTTTGCGTGCTGCCTTTTGCTGATTCGTATGTGACAGATAAACAACAATATTGTTTACCAAGCCTGCTGTCCCGTTCCACGCCTAAAAAGTATTATTGGGCCAAGCTGAAAATGGTAGCTTTCTCTGCGGCGTTTGTTATTTTTATCCCTTTTTTCATTCATTTTATTTTGAGTCTGATCGCCTTTCCACTCCATAGTACGAACTATTCGTGGAATGCGCTCTCAACGGATCAGTCTCCCTATTATGGTTCCTATATGGAGGGAGCGCTGTTCCCTTATTTATTTGTCCACTGTCCGTACTTATATAATTTTCTTTTTTTATGTTTATTGACTTTGTTTTGCGCGCTGACTGCCGTGCTGGTATTTCAAGTTTCCTTTTTTATCTCTAAAAATCGAATTCTGGTGCTTGCATTCGCCTTTTTGCTCAATAATTTGATTTATATTCTAGCCGGGCTTTTTTCGGATTTGGATATCCGGCCTTATGCATATCTTTTTTCTTTGGATACTTCGCCGACAAAACGGCTCTGGTTTTTGATGCTTTTGTTTGCTGCGATGCTGATCGCAGCCGGTTGTCTTACGCCGGTATGTATCCGAAAACTACAAGAAACAGAGGGGCAGTGATATGCGTTATTTGCGAATCTACCGCCAACGGATGCTTCTTGTGGTATCGCTCGCGGCAATCAGCGGGCTGTTTGTAGCTGCTGCAAACTCGATGAATATGGAATTTGATACGGCATTTGAAAATTATATCAATGCATTTTATTTTTCTTATTCTGTTCAAAATACGCCCGCGATTCTAATGATGCTATTGCCCTTTTGGTTATTAATTACATGCTTGATCGATTTGTTCCGAAAGGATTTTTCGATAGAAGCGGTTTATTGTTTTACGCGATGCAAGCGTTTTTTACAATGGTTTTTGGAGAAAAGCGCGGTTTTGGCGGCCCTTTCTTTTCTTGGCGTGTTTATCTATCAGATCGTTGGGATTTTGTTTGTCAGCATTTATCATTCGATTCCGTTGAGGGAGATGATGCAGGCCGCGATTCCAAACGCTTGTGTATTTCTACTAAGTTGGTTGTTTGTTTTCTCTTTGGGCATGTGCTTCAATGTATTGTCGTTTTTTGTAGAGCCGAAATGGCTATTACCTGTGTTCGTGATTGTTGTTTTTATCTTTGCCGTGCAGATGCAGCATGCGGTTGAAATCAAAGGGCAGTGGTGGTTGAATCCAATTTGCCATTTTTACATCAAACTTCATACGGTGTATTCTACCTTTGTCTCAGGCGGTCAGCAGGAGAGTATGCCGGGCTTTCAGCTTTGGCACTCGGTTGTTTATTTTGCGGCCTTTATTGCCGCCTCCATGGGGATTGGATATCGCTTTATTAAAAAGCTGGATTTTGGGCTACTGTTGGAAAAATAAAACCAGAACGTATCCATCTATAGGATGAAATGATATTAAGGAGGTTTCTATGCCTTATATTGAATGTCACCACTGTAATAAAATCATTCACAATGTGTCTATTTTAAAGGATATCACTTTAAACTTGGATAGAAATAAAATTTATGGATTTATCGGGCACAATGGCTGTGGGAAAACCATGCTGTTTAAACTTTTGACAGGCATGATCTCCGCGAGCGGGGGAGAGGTATTCGTTAATGGAGAGCGGATCGACCCGGCGGTGCCTTATCCACAAAAATTAGGGGTTATGATCGAAAATAATGGGTTGTGGCCTTATCTCTCTGCCTATGATAATTTAGCGGTGCTTGCTTCGATTCGCAAGGAATTAAATAAGGAGGATATTGCGTCTATCTTGCGCCGGGTTGGCCTGGACAATACGGGAAAGAAAATTTTCGCGAATTTTCACTTGGTATGAAGCAAAGGCTGATGCTGGCGCAAGCTATCATGGAGCAGCCAGAGCTTTTGGTTCTGGACGAACCTACAAACGCCTTGGATAAAGACGGAATTCGGCTGTTTAAGCGGATTATACTGGACGAGAAGGAACGGGGTGCAACCGTGCTCATTGCAAGCCATTCGTTAGAAGATTTCACAAATTTCTGTGATGATGTGATTTATATGGAGCAGGGGGAGATCATCAAAACGGAATCGGGGGATTCGAATGAGGAGATTTAGTTTCACAAAAATACTAGGCGTTATCCTCGCATTGGCACTGGTCGTCTGTATTGCGTCTGGCCTTGTTACCCGCTTTAGCTATACAGATACCGTTGCACAGACCAGCCGTTCTGGACGCGCCTTTTTGGCCTTTCCCAAAAGTGGACCGTCCGATGATGAAATCGATATGATCATGCAGTCTGTCCTGCAAGCGGAACTGATTGCACGGGTAAAATGCCTGGAAAGCCGGCCCGAATATTTAACGACAAAGGCTACGCTACAGGTTTTGGAGGTCTACCGGGGAAATATCGAAGCGGATACAATAATTGATTTTTATGAAAGCAATTACATTGATTTTTATGCAAACGGCGCACCGGCCTATTTTGATCATTCCTATTTCAATCTGATGCAGGATAATGAGGAATATATTGTTTTTGCCAATCAAAAAATTTATCATCCGGTTTATCAGGAATCGCTGAAGAGAAGCGTTTATATTCCTGCGTGTTTTGAGTTATCGTGGTTTTCCCCCCAGATGACACAGCCCTCCATTTTGGATAAAAAGGATGTGCTGGAGCAGAAGATTTCCTATTTTAAAATGAAAGACGAGGAATTTATCTGTTTTTCAAAAGAGCAGAGAAACAAAATTAATCAGTTAAAAAAGAGTATTTTAGAAAAGATTGGTTGAAAAGCAGGGGAATACTCTTCTGGTAATACTATTTATGGAAATGAATGGGCCTCCGCTCTCAGAGCGGAGGCTGGCTTATTTTGTATGTTTGTTTTGGACTTTCTCTTTTGCATTATAACATGAACCGCCCCTCCCGCCGCATATATATGACCGAGCCCTTAGAGGCAATCTACGTTTGACCGCGCAGCACATTTCCGCACGGTCAGGAAAGGCATGGTCGTATTGATGAATTGGCATACCATGTCCCCTAGCGATACCATCCACGCTTTACAGACGGATTCGCAACGGGGCTAACAGCAAAACAGGTGAAGCAGCGGCAGGGGCAATATGGGAAAAATCAGCTTCAGGAGGCAAAGGGAAAGAGCCTTTTCAGGCGGTTTCTCTCGCAGTTTGCAGATTTCATGGTGATTATTCTCCTGATTGCAGCAGTCATCTCCTTTGCAACTGCCTTTCTAGAGCCGGATGGGGATTTTGTAGACCCAGTCATCATCCTGCTGATTGTGATTGTGAATGCGATCATTGGCGTAGTGCAGGAGAGCCGCGCGCAGAAGGCAATTGACGCGCTTAAAAAGATGAGCGCACCGCATGCGAGGTGATCCGCGCGGGCAAACAGCAGAAGATTGATGCTGTGGAGCTCGTGCCAGGTGATCTTCTGCTTTTAAATACTGGTGATCTCGTTCCGGCGGATGCACGCCTGCTTGCGTGCAGCAGCCTAAAGATGGAAGAATCCTCCTTGACGGGGGAATCCCTGCCGGTGGAAAAGCAGGCGGACACACGCCTGCCGGAAAAGTGCGCGCTCGGAGACCGGACAAATTGCGTGTTTTCCACCAGCACCGTCACTGCGGGCCATGCGCGCGCCGTCGTTACGGAAACAGGGATGGATACGCAGGTGGGGCATATCGCCACATGATTAACACACAGGAGGCGCCGCAAACCCCTCTTCAGCAGCGGCTTGCGCGCGTGGGACGAATCTTGGGGATAGGCGCGTTGGGCATTTGTTTCATCATTTTTGTGCTGGGGCTGTTTCAGCATGTGCCTCTACTCGATAGCTTCATGCTTTCCGTCAGCCTTGCGGTGGCGGCGATCCCAGAAGGGCTGCCTGCAATTGTGACGATCGTTTTATCCATCGGTGTGCAGCGCATGGCCAAGAGCAACGCGATCATCCGCCGCCTGCCCGCCGTGGAAACACTCGGCAGCGCCACGGTGATCTGCTCGGATAAAACAGGGAGCTCACGCAGAATCGAATGACAGTGACACGCCTTGCAGATATCGATGGGCCGGTTTCCCCTAGCGGAGATCGGGGGCGCAGCATGCTGGCACTTGCCGCTTTATGCAACAACGCCGTGCTGGAAGGGAAGCCGGGCAAATTCAGCGCATCCGGTGAGCCGACGGAAAACGCGCTCGTTACTGCCGCCGCTATGCAGGGAAAGCTTAAGCCCTCGCTGGAGCGCAGCTGCCCGCGCGTAAAGGAATTGCCCTTTGACTCCACCCGCAAGCGCATGACGACTATTCACAGGTTGAATGGCGGCTATCTGGTCATTACCAAAGGTGCGCCGGATATCCTATTGCCAATGTGCAGCCGGGTGCTGGTGGCTGGCCAGGAGCGGGAGATGAGTGCTGCTTACCGGACGCAGATTCTGAAACGGAATGAGGAGATGGCCGGGGATGCGCTGCGCGTGATGGGGGTGGCCTACCGGCAGGCTTCTTCTGAACCGGGCGACCCGGAGCGGGAGCTTGTATTTTGTGGACTGCTCGGTATGTTAGACCCACCGCGCAAAGAGGTTTGGCGCGCGGTAGCAACCTGCAAGACGGCGGGAATTAAGCCGGTGATGATTACAGGCGACCATGCTATCACCGCTTCTGCAATCGCAAGGGAAATCGGCATTACAAAGGATGGCAAGGTGATGACGGGCCATGAGATTGACCAGCTTTCCCAAGAGGCATTGATTCAAAAAATTGGCGATTACCGTGTTTTTGCCCGCGTATCCCCGGAGCATAAGGTGCGCATTGTCAAAGCATTTCAGGCAACGGGCGAGATCGTAGCCATGACAGGGGACGGCGTGAACGACGCACCCGCCTGAAGGCCGCAGATATCGGCTGTGCAATGGGAAAAAGCGGCACGGACGTAGCGAAGAGCGCAGCGGATATGATCCTGACGGACGACAACTTTGCAACCATTGTGCGCGCTGTGGAGCAGGGCAGAGGCATTTATGACAACATCCGCAAAGCTGTGCATTTTCTTCTTTCGTGCAATATTGGGGAGATTTTAGTTATTTTTATTTCTTCTCTAATGGGGCTGCCCGCGCCGCTCTTGCCGATTCAGCTTTTGTGGGTGAATCTCGTCACAGATTCCTTGCCGGCTATGGCGCTGGGCGTAGAGGCGGTGGATCGGGATATCATGCGCCGCAAGCCGGTGCCGCCCAGGCAGAGCCTTTTTGCACGGGGCCTAGCTTCGATATCGCCGTGGAGGGCATGATGGTGGGCGCGCTTGCGCTGCTTGCCTATATGCTGGGGCGTACGGTTTTTTCGGGTGCAGGCACGGTTTTAGGCCGTACGATGGCGTTTGCCGTGCTCAGTTTTTCACAGCTGGTGCATGCGTTTAACACGAGGAGTGAGCATTCGCTTTTCTCCGTGGGCTTTTTGAGTAATCCTAAAATGGTACTATCTTTTTTTGTATGCACACTGATGCAGTTTTCTGTGATTGGCATCGCCCCATTGGGCGCACTGTTCAAAACGGTGCCGCTGGATGGGATGCAGTGGTTAGTTGTGGCCGCGTTATCTCTTGCACCGCTGGTCACAGTGGAGATTGGTAAGCGGATGAAGCCCAGAAATAGCCCAAAATAATTTAATTGCCCATGCTGTAAAAACGCAGCATGGGCAAAAGTTTGTTTTAGGGGCGCGGATAAAGCCTTTGAGCAGTGAATGATGGCAAGTTTTTTGCTTACTCTTCTTGCTTCAAGGGCTCCTCGGGCGCTTGCTCCAGATCATCTGGATTTTCTGGCAGAGGCTGAGGCGGCGTAGTGTCCTCCGGCGCCCAATTCCCGTCAGCTTTCATCGGCTGCGGTTCCGTATCAGGATCAGCTTCCGGATGGGATAGGCTCCAAGAAAAACGGCCTTTTTCCGCTCCGGTTCCAAACCAGCAGCAAAATGAGAACTGCGAGCGCAAATACGGAAATACCAATGCCGATATACATGCCGCGCGGCGTGTATGAGAAGGAGACGGTATGGCTTCCGCTGCCGATAGGAATGGCGAGCAGTGCGTCGCCCACCGCGAGCAGATCCTGTTTGGCAACCTTTTCGCCGTCTACCGTTACCGTCCAGCCTTCGTCATATGGAATGGAGGTATATAGGACGCCGTTTTCGGCAGCATTGACTGTGCCGCTGATCTCCGTATCCGTAAAGCGTTCCACCTGTAGGGAATCCGCTTTCAGCTGATCGTAGCCGCGTTTGAATTCCGTTTCATCAAAGCCATAGGCATAGAAATCAATATAGCCGGAATCGCCACTGTTGATGGTGATATCCACGCTAATGATCTCGCCTTTCTGGTGGCGGCCGATATCGAGGATATATTCGCGATCTATATTCTGGGTGTTGTTGTAGCTGTCCGATGAGATGCTGATCTGCTCCACATTATCCGATTTCACATAGAGATAGAGGTTTTCTGTGCCTGGGCTGATTAGGTGGACGGTCAGGCTGGCGTCCTCTCCCGGCGTGGTGCGGAAGAAGGTGAAAGTGCCCAGCTGGGATTCATCGCTGAAAGAATCGATATTGTAGTAATCAATGCTGGAGATTTTCATCGGATGGAACAGTGTGCCGCAGCCGGTGGCCTTTTGGAAGAATTCCTGCTGCACCAAAAAGGGATCGCTGCCGTCTGTCGCCCAGCTTTGCACCGTGTCATTCACGCGGAAGGCGATCGGCAGGGCATAGTTGTTTTCATAGGCCGTAAATTTGCCCTGTGCAATCGGCAGCTTGGTGTAGAGCGCTGCGTCAGGGTCGACCTCCACCGTATTATTGACGATATATTTTAGGCCAAACATGCTGTTATAGATTGGCGTTTGAAGGTGGTAGGTGTAGCTATTGATAAAATTGCCGAACATACCCAGGCGGCTCTGTAAGTTCGATACCTTTTCATAAGCCATGGAGGAGAAGGTGGAAACGCCGTTGTAATGATACCAAGCAGGATCCATCCGCGCACGCAAATTAGTTAGCTCCATGCGGTAAAAGCCACCGTTTTCCCGCTCATCCAATTGCTTTTTGACCGCTTGAAAATCGGGCAGGTCGGAAACGTAGTTGCTTTTGGGCTGATCCATGCTGTAGTTATCCGTATTGGCGGCCGCGGCCTCTGTAACGACACAGCAGAGCAACAGCACTGCAACAGCAGAGGATTGGTAACGCTTATCCTTCATCAGCACCATCACGAGCACATAGATCGCAATGAGGATTAGTGTGAGAATCACGGAGAGCTCGTCCACATTCTTGGAGGTAATTTTCTGAACGATCACCACATAAGCCATCACGGCCAGCCCGACGCCCGCAATCTCCTTTGTGGAGTATTCCTTGAGCCGCATAAGCACCTGGTAGGCCATAATCAGCAAGATGAAGGAATAGAGGAAGGACTGGCGGTAAGGTAAATCATTGGGAAAGTGGAAACCATGCCAGATGTAGTTGAGAAAATTTGTGTTGAAGCTGAAATAGAAAAATACGAGCAGGGATAGGTGCATCACTTTTTCCCGCTTTGAGATCGACTTTGCGAAGAGATAGAGCGGGATCAGGATCAGCACAATCGTACCGCAGTATACGTTGGGCATGACGTCCTCACCGCTGCTGCGGATGGTGGGTGTCACACTGGCAAAATGATTTGCCAAAAAATCAAAAATGGTGAAATAAGAGGCGTATTTTTCCGGAAATGTGCCGGAAGTGGCGGAACATGCCTGCAAAATAAAATAGGTGGGGATCAGCAAACGCCGCGATGCCGCCCGAGAGGATGGAGCCGCCTGCAAAGCGGAAGCCGCTCTGCAAAAACCGGCTGTTTTTCATTCTGCTCCAAAGGGAGCGTTTTTCCCCTTCAGGCTGGAGGCCGGAAAATCGGGCCGTAATTTCATAGTGGCTGAAATAATACACCAGGAAATACAGCACGGCAAAAATGCAGACCATGAAGGCCATATAGTAGTTGGAGAGCATGGTCAGCGCCAGCGCGGCGGTATAGAGCCAAAAGCGGCCTTTTTGATGATCTGCTCAATGCCGAGTGCAATCAACGGCAGGAGGAGCATGGCGTCCAGCCACATCACATTCCAGTAATAAGCGATGAAAAAGCCACAGAAGGAATAGAGCACGCCGAAGGCGGAGATTGTCGCGTCGTTTTTGCCGGTGGAGCGCTTGAGATAATAGGCAAAGGCGGCGCTGGCGAGGGCGGCCTTGAGCAGGATCATCGTGGCGATGGCTTCGGGGATATTAGAGTGCCCAAAGAGGAGAATGATAACGGACAGGGGGCTGGAGAGATAGTTATAAAAATTGCCGAGAAAGCTGCTTCCCAAGCCGGTATCCCAGGAATAAATCAGGCTTTCCCCGCCCACAAGCCGCTCGTACAGCTCCGCAAACAGGGGGCCGTATTGGTGGTAAAGATCCATGCGCAGAATCGTCCTGCTGCCAAAGGGGATCAGCTCAAAGCAGATGTAAACCAGGAGCATCACCAGTGCAGAAGCCGCAAAAGAAATCCATACAAAACGGTTTTCATAGAACCGCTGCGACAGCGTGGGGCGATTGAGCTTGCTGTGCGTTTGTTCCATCGTCAGCCTTCTTTCTGAGCCGTACGGCTACTAATCAGATTGAATGAAAATAGTCTATCATAATTTTGGAAGCCTTTCAAGGAAAGCTTCCGCATAGATTGAAAAAGAGCAGGAAAAAACAGGGCATATTGAATTTTCAATCTGAAAAACGTATAATAACGAGAGTAAATCCTATTAAAATCAGTATAACCAGTTTGGAAAGGAATCCTATCAATGAAGGAATTGTTGCTGCAATTATGTGCGCCCGCCGGTGTGTCGGGCGCAGAGAAACCAGCGGCGCAGGAGGCTGCCGAAGCGCTCAGCGCGTTTGCGCAGGTGCATACCGATGCATCTGGGAATGTGATCGGTGAAATTGCCGGGCACGGGCCGCATATCCTGCTGGATGCGCATATCGACCAGGTCGGCATGGTGGTCACCGGCGTGGATGCGGAGGGCTTTCTGCGGATTGACAAGTGCGGGGGAATCGATATCCGCACGTTAGCGGGCCATGAGGTAACGGTGTGGGGGAGAGAGCCGCTCTACGGCGTGGTGTGCAGCACGCCTCCGCACCTCTCCAAGCAGGAGGATCAGTCAATTACCGATATCACGGATATGGCGATTGATATCGGCCTTTCAGCGGAGGCGGCGCGGGAGAAAGTGCATCCGGGCGACCGAGTGACGCTCCGGCGCTCGCCCAAAAAGCTGCTGGGCGGGCAGATCAGCTCTCCGTCTTTGGATGACCGCGCGGGCGTGGCAGCGGTTTTGCGCTGCCTTGCCCTGCTCCAGGAGCAAAAGGCGGATTGCCGCTTGACCGTTGTGTTTTCTACACAGGAGGAAGTCGGCGGCGGGAGCGCGGGCTGCGCCTCCTTTGCGGCCAGGGCTGAAGAGGGCATTGCGGTGGATGTAAGCTTTGCCATGACGCCGGATGCGCCACGGCACAAATGCGCACAGCTCGGCAAAGGTACAATGATCGGCATTGCGCCAACTCTAAACGCAGCGATGAGCAGGCAATTGGAGGAAATTGCCCGCAAAGAGGGGCTTTCTTATCAAACAGAAGTAATGAACGGAAAAACCGGGACGAATGCGGACGAGATGGCCGCGGCGGGCGCGGGCATGCGTATGGGGGTTCTATCGATCCCACTGCGGTATATGCACATGGGTATTGAAGTGATTGACCCGCAGGATGTAGAAAGCACCGCCCGGCTTTTGGCCGCTTATATTTTGGAAAGGGGGCGCGCATAAATGCTGGAAACACTGAAAACGCTCTGTTCCCTGCCGGGGGCGTCCGGACGGGAGGACGCGGTGCGGGAATACCTGATCAGGCGTGTGAACCCCCATGCGGAATATGAGGTGGATGCGCTTGGCAACCTCCTCGTGCACAAAAAGGGCGCGCAGCGGGCAAAAAAGAAGGTGATGCTCGCCGCCCACATGGATGAGGTGGCGCTAATCGTCACCTATATCACAGAGGATGGATATTTGAAGTTTTCCCCTGTTGGCGGGATTGACCCGCGCGTGCTGTTCGGCCGGGGCGTATTTGTGGGGGAGAAGCAGCTCCCCGGCGTGATCGGCTCCATGCCGGTGCATTTGCTTGAAAAGGACGATCTAAAAAAAATCCCAGATTTTGAAAAACTGTATATTGATATCGGCGCGTCCAACGCCGAGGAGGCGGCGCAGGTTGTCCAGCCGGGTGATATCGCCTATTTCGATTCAGTCTTTGTGCCGTTCGGCGAGCGGCGGATCAAAGCCAAGGCGCTCGACGACCGCGCGGGTTGTGCGGTTTTGCTGGAGATGATTGAGAGCGATCTTCCCTATGATCTCGATTTTGCCTTTACCGTGCAGGAGGAAGTGGGGTTGCGCGGCGCAGGGGCAGCCGCCTACCAGCTGAACCCCGATTATGCGATTGTAGTGGAAACGACCACGGCGGCGGATATCGCAGGCGTACAGCCGCATAAGCGCGTGTGTGCGCTTGGGAAGGGCGCAGTGGTTTCCTTTATGGACCGGAGCACGCTCTATGACCGGAAGCTCTATGATTTTGCCTTTTCTCTCGCGGAGCGGAAAAATATCCGCTGCCAAAGCAAAACGCTGGTGGCGGGTGGGAACGACGCGGGTGCGATCCATAAGAGCCGCGGCGGAGTGAAAACCATCACGGTATCCGTGCCGTGCCGCTATCTGCATTCCCCTTCCTGCGTGATCGAAGAAGGGGATTTATACGACGCTGCGGATCTTGTGCGCGCGCTTGCGCAGAGCTTTGCCAATGATTCAGTTGATTGACCGGCGGGAGATTCCACGGCTCCTTTCCTTCTGCAAAGGGAGCCCCTACGGCGTGCGGATCTCCGCCTTCCTGCAAGCGTATGGGACGAGCTATCCGTTTGCGCTTTTTTGGATGCAGACGGATGCCTCCGGGCGTATAACCGCCGCCTTATCGCGCGTTGACGGGCATGTAACATTGTGCGCTAGCGAACAGGCGGATTGGGAGGAAGTGTGGGCATTTTTATCCGCCGCCGGGTATGAGAGCGTTTTGTGCCCGGAGTGGGCGGCGCAAACGGCCGGCCTGCTCTCCGCGTGCCGGCTGGAAAGCTGCCGTGCCATGCGGCTGAGTGGGGTACCCGCCGTGCCGGAAATATGCGAACCGGCGGCCATCTGCAAGGAGCCCCCGTTGCGGCAGGTTTATGAATTGCTGCGTGCAGCAGGGGAGCCGCTGCCCCAATGGGAGGCGTGGCTGCCGGATGTTTCTCACCGGGTGCGCCACGGCGCAGCCCGCATATGGGCATTGCAGGAGGGGGAAGGTTATTCTGCCTGCGCAATGGCTGTTGCCCTCACGCCACAAGAGGCGTTGCTCGGCGGCGTGGCGGTTTTGCCGGAAAAGCGTGGAGGGAGGCTTGGCTCCTATCTGGCCGCCGCCCTTTGCAGTGCGCTTTCACAGGAGGGCAGGGCCGTTTATTTATTCCGCCGGGCGGGCATGCACAAGCAGTTTTATGAACGGATGGGCTTTGCACCATATGGCCCGCCCGCAATGATGATGATACCAAAAGGAGTTTAAGATTACATATGCAGCAGCCTTTTTTTGAACTTGATCCAGCAGTCCGGCAGGCCGGGCAGGATGCGCTGGAGCGCGCAAGGCCGGATTTTCAGAGAATTGACGAAATAACGGAATACAACCAGCTTAAGGTGCTTTCCGCCTTTATCCGGCACGGCGTGAGCGAGAGCCATTTTGTATCCTCCACTGGCTACGGCTACGACGACAGAGGCGCGACACCCTAGACCGGGTTTTCGCCGATGTGATGGGCGCAGAGGATGCACTCGTGCGCCACACCTTCGCTTGCGGGACGCACACGCTGGCGGTGGCGCTCTATGGCGTGCTGCGCCCGGGCGATACGATGCTTAGCGCAACGGGCACGCCCTACGATACGATCCATTCTGTGATCGGCCTGAGCGGGGAGGGGCAGGGCTCTTTGAAAGATTTTGGCGTCCGCTACCGCCAGGCGGAGCTGGGGCAGGATGGCCTGCCGGATCTCTCCGCCATTTGCGCAGCGATTGATCCGAGCACCAAAATGGTCTATATCCAGCGCTCGCGCGGCTATTCCCTGCGGCCAAGCCTGAGCGTTCGGCAGATCGGCGAGGTTGTGAGGGCCGTCAAGGCGGTCAAGCCGGATGTGATCGTGATGGTGGATAACTGCTATGGTGAGTTTGTGGAGGAAAGTGAGCCGCTTTCCGTGGGCGCCGATCTGATCGCGGGCTCTCTCATTAAAAATCCGGGCGGCGGCATTGCGCCGACGGGCGGCTATATCGCGGGGCGCGCAGATTTGATCGAGCTCTGCTCCTACCGGATGACGACCCGGGCCTTGGCCGTGAAGTGGGGGCGACGCTCGCCAGAACCACCCGCTCTATATGGGCCTGTTCCATGCGCCGCATGTAACGGGGGAGGCGCTGAAAACCGCCGCCTTTACCGCCGCCTTATTTGAGCGGCTTGGCTATGACGTGACCCCGCGCTGTGGGGAAACGCGGCACGATATCATCCAGGCCGTGCTCCTGCGGGAGGAAAAGGCGCTCATCGCTTTTTGCCAGGGCATGCAAAAAGGGGCCCCGGTGGATTCCTTCGTCTCACCGGAGCCATGGGATATGCCTGGCTATGACAGCAAGGTGATCATGGCGGCGGGAGCGTTTACGCTCGGTTCGTCTATTGAGTTGTCGGCGGACGCACCGCTGCGCGAGCCATTTGCCGCCTGGATGCAGGGCGGGCTCAATTTCCACAGCGCAAAAATGGGCGTACTGCTCGCTGCGCAGGAGATGAAAAACAGGGGGGTGATTTAACATGGCTGAAAAGCGGGAGGAAGAGGCGGTTTACCGCGGCATCACGCCGGATGCGCTCTGGCTGCTAGCGGAGAACCGCTTTCAAAACAGCAAGGAGTTTTATGAATCGAAAAAACCCGCCATTAAGGAGCAGGTGCTGATTCCAATGCAGCAGATTTGCGCCGCACTGGCGGATATGATGGAAAAAATTGATGGAAAAATCAGCGTGATTCCAAGCCGGATGATTTCCCGCATCCGCCGCGATACGCGCTTCACCAAGGATAAAACGCTCTACCGCGAGCATGTGTGGGCAACCTTTGTGCGCCCTAAAAAAGAGTTTCCGTGTTCGCCCGCATTCTGGTTTGAAATCACACCGCAGGGATACACCTGTGGGGTTGGGTATTACTGCACCACTCCACAGCTGATGCAGGCCTACCGAGATGCGATTCTTGCCGACCCCGCAGCCTTCCGCTGGGCTGTTCGCAAGGCGGAACGGGCCGGCTTTGCCTTTGGAGGAGAAAGCTATAAAAAGGATAAGCCAGGCAATGTGCCGGAGGATCTGCGCACGTATTATAACCAGAAGGATGCCTTTGTCTGCCGGGAGAACCCAAGCCTTGCGCCCCTACGGGATGCGGGAATCATCGAGGAATTTAAAAAAGGCTTCCAGGAGCTCGCGCCGCTTTATCATTTTTTGCAAAAGGCGAGCGAATCAATCGAAATGCCGCCTGAAGAATCAGCAAGGGAAAGCTTTTAGGGAGCCGTCGGTTGAGAATCACGCCTGACCTGACGGCCGACGCACAGGCTGAGGCTGCCTTTTGGGTTATTTCTTGAAATGTCTCAAATCCGCTGCGCGGCTTGCAGGCAGGATTTGATCAGTGTTTCCCTGGCTTGGATTGTTTTAGGGGGATCTGCAAAATGCTTTTCATTTCGCAGTCCCCCCTTTCTATTCAAGGTGAAGCGCCCCCAAAAAGAATAAGCCGCCGCATGGAAGTGGAAACCATACGGCGGCTATTTATGAGGTGAAAAAGATGAAGACAGAAGATGGCTTATTTGAAGAGCGCAATAATCTTCTTCGCCAAGTTGGAGAAGAAGGCCGCGATTTTTGCAAAGAATGCAATAACCGGATTCACATCCTCGCCGCCGCCTAAATCAACGCTGACTTCCTCAACGAGGCTCAGGCATGCATCAGCCACATCAAGAGGCGTGCCATTCAATGCGGCGTTTACGATCTCCATATAATTATCCGCATAATCATGGCCGGTTTTGTCATCCAGTTTATCAACAATAAAGCGGCCGATTTCAATTTGATTGCCCTGATCCTGAAGCACAGCTTGGAGGTATTGTACCACGGCGGCGAAAACCATCGTGGAGTTGCCTTCGATCTTCATGGCGTAACCATCTGCCGCGCCACTCTCTGCTGCGACGGCGGTACCCATCGTGATGAGATACTGCTCGTCAATTTCCGGCAGCGTAAGGTTCAGGCCCAATGCATCTGTTACCATCGGCAGCAGGCCGGAGAAGCTTTCCGGCAGGATATCCTTCACAAAGTCACCGATGAGCTCATGTTCCTCAAAGTGTCCATCGCGCCATTGAGCGCCTTTACCATGCCGGGAAGGATTCCGCAAGCATAGCTAAGCGGGTTTGCAAGCAGGTCGTCAATCGCATCACAGATGGGATTGATAATTGCATGCATGCCCTTGGCAGTGCTTTCATTATTGATAACGGCTTTAAAACTCGCTTCATCCGGCATTGCGCCCTGGCCCAAAGCTCGATGATCGGAACCAAAACATCCGGATAAATGCCCTTGAGGATGCTTAGGAAGTTAATTGCATAGCCGACTGGGTAAAGCGCATAGCCGGCAGCGTTCACAAAAGCCTCACGGTCGCCGGGCGTAATACCCCACACGAGCTTTGCAGAATCAATCTCGTCATAGGAAGCAACTGATTTCAGATAAGCGGCGCTGTCCAGATAAACACCGTCTTTCTCCATCGCTTCACCGACTTTTGCAGGGGTGAGGTTCTTGAGAATAGCGTTAATTAGCATTCCAGCAAAACCGCCCTGAGCAGCGACGCCTTCGAGGGCGCTGTAAAGCAAACCGCTGAGTTTTGTCATCAACATGCTTGTGGTGCTGTCGGAATAGATGGTTGCTTTTACATTCGCTGCCGAGAGTGCGGTGCTCAGCGCGATATCCAGTGATTTCATCGTCGTGTTCCACTGCTTTGCGCTCTTGTTGGCATAAACAGCGGAATGATCCGGAATATTTGCATTGAATTCTGCGGCTGCGGCTTCCGCCGCATCCATTGTCATGGCGCTCGCGCTGATTGCGCCGAAGCAGCTCATCAGCATCAAAGCGGCAAGAAACAGGGAAAGAAGCTTTTTGGCTTTTTTCATAGTCGTTCCATTACCTCCCTAATCCATCTTAAAAATTGTCTTGCACAACCGCTCCACTTCACGGCTGTATATTGATTATAAAATTTTTATTTTCGATTATCAAGCTCGAGGATAGAGAAAAAGCCTTTTTAAATTTGATAAATATAAATAAAAAATTATCAGATAAAGTTCGTTTTGTACCTATAGTGCTATTTTTAATTCGATATTGTAACGATACAAGAGTTATGATATGACTTTCGTATCAAAAGGGAGCATGGCAAAGGGGGATTTCACCGTGCTCTATGCTTTAAAAAGAATAAGCCGCCGTATGGAAGTGGAAACCATACGGCGGCTTATTTATGAGGTAAATAAGGTGAAAAAGGTAAAAATAGAAGAATGTCTTATTTGAAGAGTGCAATAATCTTCTTCGCCAGATCAGAGAAGAACTTTACGATCTTCGCAAGAATGCGACGAACCGGGTTCACATCCTCCTGCTCAATGACGCTGTCGGCATAGTCTTCCACAAGGCTCAGGCAGGCGTCGGCCACGTCAAGGGAGGTGCCGTTGAGCGCCGCATCGACGATCTCAAGGTAATTATCTTCATATTCCGGGCCAACCTTGCTGACGATTAAGCGACCGATTTCAATCTGGTTGCCCTGATCCTGAAGCACTTCCTGCACATACTGTGCAACAGCGGCGAACACCATCGTGGAGTCGCCCTTGATGCCTACGGAGTAGCTTGCAACTGTACCGTTGTTCTTTTCTGCGCGGCCGCTCTCAACAGCTACTGCGGTACCCATCGTCATAAGATAGTTATCATCAACGGCGGGAAGATTGATGTTGTAGCCCTGATCCTTAATCATGCCGTTTACCATAGCAATGATATCACTGAGACCGTCGGGAAGAGAAGCAAAGATATCGCCGACGAACATTTTGAGTATAGTATCGTTCTTAACAGCGTATAAGCCATTACCGAGCGCATAGGTAAGCTCCGGAAGAATCTCGCAGGTAAAGGAAACCGGGTTCGCGAGAACGTCGTCTACAAAATCGCAGATATAGTTAACGAGTTGAGCCATGTATTTATAGCTGTCAAGCGAACCGTTAACCGTTGCGTTTGCTTTAAAGGTTGCAAGATCTACGAACGGACCCTGGTGAAGTGATTCAAGAATCGGCACAAGGGTGTCATTATAAAGCTGAGGACGAAGGCCGACAAGAACGCTTACTACAGCGCCGATGTTCGGAGCAAGCGCATAGCTGATTGCTTCCTCGAAGCTTGCGCGATCCGTTACGCCCCAAACAGCCTTAGAAGCGTCGAACTCGTCCCAAGTCTCGATTGTTCTGAGATACTCAACAATTGCCGGATATACGCCGTATCCTTCAAGCGTATCAGCAGCATAGGCAACGGAGAAATACTTGCCAATCAGCTTTGTATCCGCGGGAAGTAAGCCGCCCAAAATCGGAAGAAGCATGTTAACAGTTGCGTCGCTGTAAACAGTGCCCTTCAAATTAGCGCCCTTTACGATAGCGCTCAGCGTCTTATCCAGGCCAGTCATCGTGTTGTTCCACTGCTTTGCGCTCTTGTTGGCATAAACGGCGGAATGATCCGGAATGGTTGCGTTAAATTCTGCCGCCGCAGCTTCCGCCGCATCCATTGTCATAGCGCTCGCGCTGATTGCGCCGAAGCAGCTCATCAGCATCAAAGCGGCAAGAAACAGGGAAAGAAGCTTTTTACTTTTCTTCAAAATTGTTTCCTCCTTCATATTGAAGCAAACTTGGGCGTTCCACTTCACACCCAGGATAGGTTCATTATAGACCTATTTATTGGAATAATCTATAGGAAAAAACGTAGAAAAAGGATCAGGAATTATAGATATAATAGACAAATAACAACTCGGTGTTGCTTTTCTTCACTATATTGCTTTAGTTATTTATATATTTAGAAAAATATAGCCCCTTCTCCCAAAAAGGAGAAGGGGCGTTTTGTATCTTTCTGTACCGTTTATTCTTCTATATCACGAAAGCGTGGTTCCTGTTCGTGTTTTTCCGTGATAAATGCTGTAACCTCTTCCATGCGCTCCTTGCTGAGTTTATATTTCTTCGAAAAAATAAAAAACGAAAGAAGAACGAAAATAGGCGGAATGAGGAACATCATCACGCAAATTGCATTCTGTGCGGAAGCGGGCTGTGAAATACCCTGCTTGACAAGCTCGCCGTCATAATGCGAAAGCTGTAGGCCCGCGCCGATAATCAGGCTCTGAATCGAATAGGCCACTTTCAACAGCAGGCTTTTCATGGAGAAACGATGGAGTCCGTCCGGTAGCCGAGCTTGAATTCGCCATAATCCACAATATCCGCCAGCATGATCGTTTCCGCCACAAACATACAGCCGATCCCCATGCAGCCCACAATGCCGAAGATGGCAAACAGGATAAACTGGTTGAGCACCGGGCCGAATAGCCCCATGCCGAGATATCCGATGATCGAGAGGAGCATGGCCCCCTTGATGACACGGTTGCGCGTGAACTTTTTGGAGAGCACAGGCAAAAGAATCAGGCCCAACGCCTGGCCAACGCCGCCAATTGCGCCGAACACGGAATATAAATCTCTGTTTTCTAACACGGATTCAAAATAGTAGATGCCTAAGCCATTGGTTAAATACCAGCCGGTGTTAAAGCAGATCGCGGTGAGAATAAAGATGAGGAGCTGATCGTTATTTTTGATGGTCAGAAACGCGCGCTTCAAGGTGAATTTTTCCTGATGCTCCGGCTTTGGATGGACGGTTTCCTTCGTGGTGAAAAAGGTCACTAGGCAGCCTAATACCAGCAAAACGCCGCAGATGGCCGACCAATAGCTAAAGCCAATTGCATCGTTGCCCTTACCAAAGAGATTGAGCATTGGCACGGTCAACACAACGATAATGATCTGGCCAAAGCCGGAGAAAAAGCGCGGGAAGGTTGCCGCAAGATTGCGCTCCTGCGGGTCGCTTGTCAATACGGGCACCATCGACCAATAGGGGATATCTACAATCGTATAGGACATGCCCCAGAGGACATACATCACAGCTACATAAACGTAAAGGCCGATATTAACCGCGCTGCCCGATACAGAAAAGCCGGGGTTTGTAAACAGGAAGAACAGCACCACAGCATTCAGAAGCGAGCCTGTTAAAATCCAGGGGCGGAATTTGCCCGCGCGCGTGTGCGTATTGTCAACGATCGTGCCCATCATCGGATCGTTAATACCATCCAGATCCGGGCGCAGAAGGCGACTACGCCAACGTAAAACGGTGCGATAAGCAAAACATTTGTCAAATAATTATTGAGGAATGAATTGAATAATCCATAGCTCAAATCCATGCCGATCGCGCCTACGCCGTAGCCAAGGTATTTTCGCAGATATATGCATTCCGCTCACTCTTCGTTTTCTCCATTCTCTTTCCTCCAAAATCTAGTAGTCCGAAACAATTATAATGGTATTGTAACTTTTTCCGCAATCCACGTCAACAGAAAAAGTGACTGAACTTGACAGGAATGCATTTACCACCTACAATAATGCAGATTTATCTTTCCAGGAACGTTTTCGTTTGGAAGATCGCGCTTTCAAATTTCACTTTATGTTTTTCAGGCATAAATATTGTTATCATTTTTACTGCGGCAAAGCCACGCAGGAAAGGTATGGTCATCATGATGGAGCTGCAATTACAGCCGTTGGCCGCAGAGGGCAATGGCCTGCTTGCCCGCAACCCGGACCGTGGGTTGCGCCTTGAATTGTATATGGGGGAGGAGATCGCCTGCGATGTATTCACCGTCAGCCGCATGGCAAACCCGGCGGCGCATATCGAGAGGGTGATTGAAAAAGGCATTGCCCGCTGCGCGCCGGAGCAGATCACGCTCGCACAGGTTTACTTTTACCTAACCGGCTACCGGGGCGGAGAGATTGACGAAGCGGGCTTTCAGGCGATGCAGATCTATTTTGATACCCTGCGCGCGCATGGCTCAAGGCGCTGCTGCGCTTTGCCTATTCAACCGACCCTGGAGTGAATGACGCGACCCAGGCGGATATGCTGCGCCATATCGAACAGCTGTGTCCCTTTTTGGAGCGGAACAAAGCGTACATCCACGTTTTGCAGGCGGGGATGATCGGCGCATGGGGAGAATGGCACAGCGAAAAAAAGCGCGTCAGCCGCAAAAAAATCCTGCGCGCGCTGGCGCAAGCGGCACCAGAGGGTATGTATCTCCAAGTGCGCCTGCCCGGGCTGCTCAAGCTGCTCGGTAAGCGGCACCCTGCCTATTGCAGGACTGGGCTGCACGACGACTCTTTTTTCGGTAATATCAAGGCGAAGCAATATGAAAACGGCGGCTTTGACCCGGGCACGCGCATGTATCGCACGGCTTTGGCGAAATCGCCGGAGAGCCCACAGGATGGCGAGCTTTATTGGAGCAGTTGGAACCATGCAAATGGCGTTTACTGCGACGGCCTGCGCGCGGTGGAGCGGCTGGCGGAGCTTCACTTCACTTCTTTGAGCGCAGTGCACGGCTATCAAGATTACCCAGAGGACGAAACCAAAACGACGATGGGCCGCTGGAAGCGGCAGGAGATCACGCCGGAGCTTTTGGCTGAAAGGGGGATTCTCTGCGACCTTGCCTGGTTTTGCAACGAATCGGGCGAGCGGGTATCCCGCAGCGTATTTGCATATGTGCGTGATCATCTGGGCTACCGGCTTCAGGCAAAAACGCTGCGGCTGGAGGGCGATTGGAAGCCGGGTGCACAGATGCATGCTGCTCTGACCGTTTCTAATTATGGCTTTGCGGCCGGCTTTCACCTGCATGCCGGTTTCGCAATGTTGGATAGCTCCGGCCGCGTGCTCTGTGAGTGCCCGGCAGGGGAACCGGATCAGTGGCGCGCCGCACAGCCCGGTGGGGCGGGGGAAGCGCCGCGGTATACGGCGGCCGCATGGGTTCCCCTGCCAAAGAAAAGCGGGGAATACCGCCTTGCGTTTTATCTGCGTAACAGCGCCGGGCAGTGTGCAAAGCTTGCAAACCAGATGGAGATGGAGCATGGGTATCATATTTTGTATCCCTTTTCCTTATTATAGTCATTTGCACCGGCTTGTGCAGCGCAGTTCGGCCAAAAAATAGCGGCTGGCCGGTTGCGCCAGCTGTAAAAAAGGGCGGATTGATTGACAAATGCCCCGTGGAGGGATACAGTGAAACCAGGGCGGATTCTCAGGCGGCTCCGCCGCTGGGAACGATCCAGTTTTGATGGAGGCGATAGGATGGAGCACAATGTTGAAATCAATGGCGTTTCAATCTGCTATGAGCAGCAAGGGGGTGGCCGGCCAGTGATCCTGCTGCATGGCAACGGCGGTAGCACCACACCTTTGACGGTTTGATAAAAAGGCTCTCGGCTCCTACACCGTTTATGCGCCGGATAGCAGGGGCCGTGGGCACAGCGGGAAGGCCGGACCGCTCTCCTATGAGCAGCTTGCCAGCGACACGGCGGAGTTGATCCGGGTGTTAGGCCTGGAGAAGCCCATGCTTTATGGCTTCAGCGATGGAGGGATTGTCGGCCTGCTTGTTGCCTCCGGCTGGCCGGGGCTGCTCTCGAAGCTTGCGGTCAGTGGGGCGAATTCCAGCTGCGGGATTGAAAGCGCCCAACCGGTTTGCCTACCGGCTCATTTATGCGGTCACCCAGAGGCAGCAGACCGGCATGATGCTGCACGGCCCTGCACTCACGCGGGCGGAGCTTTCGCGCATCACCGTGCCCACGCTTGTAACGGCGGGGGAGCGGGATGTGATCCGTGAGGAGGATACGCGTTTTATCGCGGCGCATATTCCACATGCAGAGTTAAAAATTCTGCCCGGGGAGAGCCATGGCAGCTATGTGCACGATTCGGATAAGATCGCGCGCCTCCTTCTTCCCTTTTTGGCAATAGGATCATCGATAGATTGCAGAAATATTTCAATCGGTAACAGGTTTCTTACAATTTCGTTACTTTCGGATGGGACGTATTGACGAAACCAGTGGCAGCCGATATACTTTTCAACAGAGGTTTGACGCCTCTGTTTTCAATTCATGAAAAGAACAAGGAAGGGGGAACAGGTTTGACGAAGAATGTTCTTGAATTGTTGGAGCATTCCGCACAGAGGTTCCCGGAAAAAACAGCGTTTGTAGAAGAAAAAGAGACGATTTCTTACGCATCCTTTTTAGGCCTTTGCCAATCGGCCGGGACGGGGCTGCTGGCGCTTGAAGCATATGGCCGCCCGGTTGCAGTTTATATGGATAAAGGGATTGCCTGCCTTGCAGCGATGCTGGGTGTTGCGTACAGCGGCAGCTTCTATACGGTGATTGATACCCATATGCCCGCTGCCCGCATCCAGAATATTTTCAGCACGCTTGCCCCGGCTGCCGTGTTGACGGATGCCGCGCATGCGCAGGCGGCGGCGGAGTTCCTGGGCAACGCGAGCTGGTGCTGTTCGAGGAGATTGCGCAAACGCCTTGCAATCGGGAAGCGCTTGCACGAATCCGGAGCAGAATGATCGATACCGACCGCTGTATGCGCTCTTTACCTCCGGCTCCACAGGCATTCCGAAGGGCACGGTGGTGTGCCATCGCAGCGTGATTGATTATGCGCACTGGGTAACGCAGACCTTTCACATTACGCAGGATACGGTTTTTGCAAGCCAGACGCCTTTTTATTTCAGCATGTCGGTGCTTGATATTTTTGCGACGCTCGGGAGTGGTGCAACGCTTTGCATGCCGCCGAAATCCTATTTTTCATTTCCGGTCCAGCTGCTTGAATACATGGAGGCGCAAAAGGTAAACACTATTTATTGGGTGCCGTCCGCACTCGGCTTGATCGCGCGGATGAAGGCCTTGGATTACGTAAAGCCATCTGCGCTATCGACGATTCTATTCGCCGGCGAAGTGATGCCGGTGAAATGGCTTAATATTTGGCGCTCGCATTATCCGCAGGCGTTGTTTGCCAACCTCTATGGGCCAACGGAGGTGACTGACATCTGCGCTTATTATATCGTTGACCGCCCATTTCGGGAGGATGAATTGCTGCCGATTGGCCGCGCATGTGATAATTGCGGGTTATTGGTGCTGGATGAAAACGGCTGTGAGCCGGCCCCTGGTGAACTGGGCGAATTGTGTGTGCGCGGTTCGTTTTTGGCCATGGGGTATTACGGTGTGCCGGATAAAACGGCGGAGAGCTTTGTTCAAAACCCGCTTAACTGTTCCTATCCCGAGTTGATTTACAAAACGGGGGATCTCGTGTATTACAATGAGCGCGGTGAGCTGGTGTATATGGGCCGCAAGGATTTTCAGATCAAACATATGGGCTACCGCATCGAGCTGGGCGAGATTGAGGCGGCGGTATCCGCCTGCGAAGGGCTGGAGGTGTGCGTTTGCCTGTATGACGCCAAGCGGGATAAGCTGATCTTACTCTATGAAGGGGCTGCTGCTCAGGCAGACATCCTTCCCTTTGCAAAGGAGAAGCTGCCATCTTACATGATGCCGAACAAAATTATTCGGGTCCGGAAGATGCCATATAACGCAAACGGAAAGCTTGACCGCAAATGGCTGGGCGAGCATTATCGGGAGCTGGAAGGATCATAACAATCTATCCAAAACAGTTTGATAAAAAGAATTGGGCTTGAGAGTTTGGGAGATTCCGCTTTTCAATCGCGTTTTACGCTTTGTGGCAGAACCACCGCTCATCATTTTGACTGTGCCAAAACCGCATCATTGTGTGGCACGGCGCAAGAAAGGATCGTATACGTATGGAAGAATTATTAGAAATTTTGCAGGAGCTGAAGCCAGGTGTGAAGTTTGAAGGGCAGACGCGCCTGTTTGACGATGGCATTCTCGATTCCCTGGATGTGGTATCCTTAGTATCGGAAATCGACGATGCGTTTGATGTGGAAATCTCCGTTGTAGACCTGCGCCCGGAGAATTTTAACTCTGTGGAAGCAATGATGGCGCTGATTGAACGCTTGCAGGAGGAATAAAACAAGCTTTTTTCTGGCTGAACGCGTTAAGCGCTTGTTTTTGGAATGATCTGCGGTTCTGTTCTCTCCGCTTGTGTGGGCAAGCGGAGAGAACTGTTGTAATGACGAGAATGGCTGGAGGGGTTTTAGAAACAAATATTGGGGGGAACAGCCAAACATGAGTTATACTGCGTTTACCTTTATTATTTTCATGCTCGTTACCATGCTGCTGTATTTTATCATGCCCCGGCGCGCACGTTGGGGCGTTTTGCTGGCGGCAAGCTACCTTTTCTATTTTTTGTCGAGCAAGCTGCTCGTGTTCAGCCTGCTGGCAACAACGGTTTCGGTGTATCTATCGGGCCTGGCGCTCGGGCGGATCAATACGCAATTCCATTTGGCCAAAAAGACAGTGCCAAAGGAAGAGAAAAAGGCACTGCGGCAGAAAACGGCAAGCAAGAAAAAATTGGTTGTATTTTTGGCGGTGCTCTTTAATTTCGGGCTGCTGCTATTTTTCAAATATTTTAATTTCTTTGGAGAAACGGTAAACTCTATTTTCAGCTTGTTTGCAGATGGCTCCTTGGTGCCTCACCTGAAGCTGATTATGCCGCTGGGCATTTCCTATTACACGCTGCAATCCGTTAGCTATGTGGTGGATGTCTACCGTGGCAAAATAGAGCCGGACCGTCATTTCGGCAGGCTTGCGCTGTTTGTCGCTTTTTTTCCGCAGATCGTCGAAGGCCGATCGGGCGCTATGGGCAGCTGGCGCGGCAGCTTTATGAGCCGCATCGCTTGAGCACTGCCAATCTGATGCAGGGGATGCAGATGATTCTGTGGGGCCTGTTCAAAAAGATGGTGGTAGCCGACCGGGCGGGTATTTTTGTCGATGCCGTGTTTCATGACAGTGCGGCGTATACGGGCCTTCCCGTTATGCTCGCCGTGCTGCTGTATACCATTCAAATTTATGCAGATTTTTCTGGCGTGATGGATATTGTGCGCGGAGTGGCTCGATTATTTGGCATCCAGATGGCGCTGAACTTCCGCCGCCCGTTTTTCTCAACCTCCGTGCAGGAATTCTGGCGCCGCTGGCATATCACGCTTGGCGCATGGCTGCGTGATTATGTGTTCTATCCGGTTTCGCTTTCCAAGCCGATTTTAGCGCTTGGAAAAAAGGCGAAGAAAGTATTCAAGGGCCATGCCGGCCGCCAGCTTCCCGCCATCTGCGCGCTGTTTTTTGTTTGGTTTGGCAACGGCCTCTGGCATGGGGCGGGTTGGAAGTTTATCGCCTATGGCCTGTATTATTACATCATTATGACGATTGGCACGCTCTTTGAGCCACTGTCCGTAAAAGCGCTCCATGCGCTTCATATCGACCGGGAGGGGAAACCGTGGCGTGCCTTTCAGGTGCTTCGCACCTGCGGATTTGTCTACATCGGCATGTTGATTTTCCGCGCGCCGGGGTTACGGTATGCGGGCAGGATTTTTGTTTCCATGTTCCAGGGGCCGTTTTTGGGCGGAGGCTTGGTTTTGCCGAAGTTTGAGGCGGCTGATTGGCTGGTGCTTAGCATTGCCGTGCTGCTGATGCTTGTGGTGAGCGTGTTGCAGGAGCGGGATATTAGCGTGCGTGCGCTGATTGCAAAGCTGCCGCTGCCCATACGCTGGGTGATTTATTTTGCGGCTTTATTCAGCGTGATTATCTTTGGAATTTATGGAGATGGGTATCACGTTGGAACCTTCCTTTACGGTCAGTTTTAAAGGAGGGTGGAAATGAATTCTTTTCAAAAACAGCTTTTGCTCTGGCTGAAAAGGGCAATAAAGGCTGCCGCTTTTCTTCTTGTTTTTATCTTTTTGCTGAATACCGCTTCCGTTATTTTGACTCCAAAGGTGAATAAACGGGAGGATGGCTCCAGCGAAGCGATCCATTTTGGCTATCGTGGCGAGCCAAAAGATTCTCTGGACATTGTAATGGTGGGCAACAGCGATCTTTATAATTCGGTGATTCCCATTGATCTTTATCAGAATTTTGGTATTGCAGGCTATGCTGGAGGGCGTCCTTATGAATCCGCGTTGGGTGCATGGCGGCAAAGCCGTGATATTCTGCGTTATCAACGAAACCCGAAGGTTTTAATATTCGAAACGGATTGCCTGTTTCAGGAAGAGAACACATTTACTTGGAAGTCGCTCAACTGGAAGGCGCTTTGCGAATCTACCGTGCCTTTCAGAATTCGCTGCTCAAATATTCAGACAGTAAGCTTAGCAATGCGTTGGGCACAAAACTGGGGTCTGTGCTTCCGGCTATAAAATACCACTCAAATTGGAAGAAGATCACCTGGCAGGATTTTATTGATCCGTTTCACAGGGCATATCATTATGCAGGGAAGGGCTATATCCTGAATGTCAAAGCCCAACCCTACAAAGGCGGATTTGATTATATGGAGCCCGGGCACAGCCCGGATACACCGCTGAGCAGTCAGGCGAAAAACGCGCTCAACAAGGTGAATGATACGTGCCGCAAGCGCGGAATCGGGCTGATGCTGCTTGACATGCCCTCTGCCAAAGCATGGAGCTATGAAAAACACCAAGCGGTGGCGGCGTTGCTGAGGCAAACGGGATTCCCTTCCTGGATATGAATATTGAGGCAAAAGAAGGCCGCTTTTTATTCGATTGGACAACGGATACCAAAGATGCGGGCAGCCACCTGAATCTCAGCGGCGCGCAAAAGGCGACCGCTTACCTCGGGGCGTATCTGAAAGAGCACTATGACCTGCCGGACCGTCGCCTGGATTCGAGCTATGCTTTTTGGAAAGACGATATCGCGCGGTATCAGGAGCTCCGAGCGGAGAAAATTGCACAGGCGGCGCAAAAGACGGCCTCGAAAAAGCCTCCCTCAAAGCAGAGAGGGAAGGCGCATTCCTCAGGAAGTCAGGCGGCAGGCAGATAAAGCGCCCGGCTGGTTTGTCTTTGAGTGGGAAACAGAAGCTGACATTAGAAAGGTATGATGGAAAGTATGCAGAAGGTGCCAAAAGAATTGGCTGTTAAAATAGGGCGCAGGGCTGTAAAATGCATCGCCTTCTCTATTGTTTTTCTCCTGTTGCTTCAGGGGCTTCCATGGTGCTGGTTCCCCGCAACGATAAGGCGGAAGATTCCACCCTGAATACGGTAGTGTTCGGCTATCTGGGGGAGCCCGATCATACGCTGGATGTCGTTATGGTCGGCAACAGCGATCTCAATAATGGAATATCGCCGGTTGCAATGTATCGTCAATATGGCATTACAAGCTTTGCCAGCGGCCAGCCGCGCCAGAATCCTTTGACTGCATGGCTGCGCGTCAAGGAGGCGCTCGCCCGCCAATCTCCCCGCGTCCTGGTGCTGGAAGTGGATGCGATGTACCGCAACCCCAACATGCACAAAAACCATTGGAAGATGTTTGTGGATAAGGTGAAAGCCTTCCCGCGGCAGGTATACGGCTATTCCGATACTTTTATGAATAATGCAGTGGGCACGGGCGTTGGCTACCTTTTTGCCGGCGTGAAATACCATTCCCGCTGGAAGGAACTCACCCGGGATGATTTTACAGATATCCGCCGTAAATTTTACCACTATGTCGGCAAGGGCTACTTGATCCATACAATGACTGTTCCCTATCAGGGCGGCTTCGATTATATGGAGCCGGGTGGCAGAGACGAGCCGCTGAGCAAGGAGCGCTGCGCTGCCTGCATAGAGTGATGGAGCTGTGCAAAGAGCGCGGGATTCAGCTCATGCTGCTGGAAATGCCTTCCGCAAGCTCCTGGAGCTATGAAAAGCATCAGGCTGTTTCGGAATTTGCCCGGCAGAACGGCTTGCCGTTTCTAGATTTGAACGTGGAGGCGCAGCAGGGCCGCATGGTGTTCGATTGGACGAAGCATTCCAAGGATGGGGGAGATCATTTGAACCTGTTCGGTGCAGAAATTGCTACAGACTACCTCGGCGCATATCTCAAGGAGCATTACGACTTGCCGGATCGCAGGCAGGATCCGGACTACGCTTTCTGGAAAGAGGATGCGGCCTATTATGAGCGCAATCGGCGCAAAGAGCTGGAAAAGCTCAATGAAATGCCTGAAGAAGAACCGCCGCTGCATGCCGAAAAGAAAGCGGCCGCCTGACGGAAAAACAGGGATAAAAAGGATAAAAAGGCACGCTGCAAACAACAATGCAGCGTGCCTTTTTTGTTTTATGATGCAAGAAAGAGAGCAGCTTAATCCTTCGGCCCAGCATTCTCTTCGCTTGTTTCTTCCGCATCCCGCTCGTGCAACAAGCGGCGGCGTTTTTTTCGCCTGCATCCGGCTCTTCCACAGGTGCCTCCCCTTGGGGCAGGATTTCCACACGGACTTTCCCAATACGGCGCTCTTCCACGCTCAACACGGTAAAGCGGATATTTTCATACTCCACCACATTCATTTCCCCGTCTCCGGGGAGGAAGCCAAGCTGGCTTGTGATGAAGCCGCCGAGCGTGTCGTAATCGCCCTCCGGCAGATCGGCGCCGATGAGTTCATCCACCTCGTCAAGATCCGTTATGCCGTCGATCGTGAAGGTGGTGTCGTTGATTTTGGAGATCTCCTCATCTTCATTGTCATACTCATCCTGAATATTGCCGACAATGCTTTCTAAAACGTCTTCCAGCGTGACAAGGCCCGCCGTGCCGCCATATTCATCCACCACGATTGCCATTTGCACATGGCTCTCACTCATCTCCTTGAAGAGCTCGTCGCAGTGCTTGGTTTCCGGAACGTAATACGCCTTGCGCATGATATCGCGCAGGGTTCTATCCTTGGGAAGGCTGCGGCCCACATACTTGAGCAGATCTTTGACATAGGCGATGCCAATGATATTGTCCGGATCATCGTCGTATACGGGGATACGGGAGTAGCCTTCTTCCATCGAAATTTTCACAACGTCCTCGAGCGGGTCGTCGACTTCCACCGCAAACATTTCCGTGCGGTGCGTCATAATGTCGCCAACGTCCATATCGTCAAACTCGAAAATGTTGTTAATCATTTCCTTTTGGGTATTTTCAATGACACCCTTTTCTTCACCCACATCCACCATCATGCGGATTTCCTCCGCGGTGACGTCCTCTTCATCCGCATTCGGATCGAAGCCGAACAGCCGCACGACCAAGTTGGTGGAGAAGGAGAGGAATTTAACCACCGGCTTTGTTATTTTTGCCACAAACAGCAAGGGGCCGACCGCGAGGAAGGAGACCTTTTCCGGCTTCTGCATGGCGATCTTTTTCGGCACAAGCTCGCCGAGCACTAGGGAGAAATAAGACATAATCAGCGTGATGACCACCATCGCAAAGCCGCTGATAACGCTGTAGGGGATCACTGCGACAACCTTCGGCTGCGCAATTGCCGTGGCAAGCTTATCCGCAAAGGTCTGCGAAGCAGAGGCGGAGGTCAAGAAGCCGGCCAATGTAACGCCGATCTGAATGGTGGAGAGAAAGTTGCTGGAGTTTTCCGTCAAGCGCAGAATTTGTTTGGCCTTCTTGTGGCCTTCCTCTGCCATTTTCTGAATTTTGTTGTCGTTGAGCGAGATCACTGCGATCTCGGACATGGCAAAAAAGGCATTTACCAAAATCAGCACAAGCAGCAATAATAGCTGCAAAATAATGTTTCCGGCAGGGTCCGGGTCATCCATAGGGGATTGGCTCCTTTCTGAATTGCTTTGCAGGAATGTTACAACGGGACGTGTGCCGGGCAGGCAGACTCACAGTGGAAGGGTGGCTGCGCTATGGTTGTGAATTTTCCTGTCACACGCGGGGTGCCGTTGCGTTGCAAAGTTGCAAAGTAGATTTGCATTATTATACCCGTTTTATCAGGGCGTGTCAAACCGAAAGGAAAGGCTGAGAAATCGCCAAACGGTGTGCGGAAGGGCGCTGCGCAGGCCCTTTTGCAAGTGGTTCAAAAGAGGGCTGAATGCGGCAAAAACGGCTATTTTCGGGCGGTTTCAAAAAATTCACAAATTGTTAAATTTCCGCAGCCCGATTTTTGCATACTTTTACCCCGCTTTTTTGGTTTACACAAACGGACAAACGTGTTAATATAATGAGTGGCAGTTTCTATCTTTATCTATTGTCCCCAAAGGCATGGAGAGCAGTCTGTCCGCAGAGGCACACCAATGCGAATGCGGGCGGAGCAGCCTTTCCCGCCTGAATCAAAAGGAGGAAATATTGAGTATGGCAAGAAAAACCAAGACCATGGACGGTAATAGCGCCGCGGCATACGTATCCTATGCGTTCACCGAAGTTGCCGCTATTTACCCGATCACGCCGTCTTCCGTGATGGCGGAGGAGACCGATAAGATGGCCGCAGCCGGCCAGAAAAACCTGTTCGGTCAGAAGGTAAAGCTCGCTGAAATGCAGTCTGAGGGCGGCGCGGCAGGCGCTGTGCACGGCTCCCTTGCAGCCGGCGCGCTCACCACGACCTACACCGCATCCCAGGGCCTTCTTCTGATGATCCCGAATATGTATAAGATCGCTGGCGAGCTGCTGCCGGGCGTCATCAATGTTTCCGCCCGCTGCGTTTCCACACATGCGTTGAACATTTTTGGTGATCATTCCGATATTTATGCCTGCCGCCAGACCGGCTATGCGATGCTCTGCTCTAACAGCCCGCAAGAGGTGATGGATCTCGGCGCTGTGGCTCATTTGGCCACCATTAAGAGCCGCGTGCCCTTCCTGCATTTCTTCGATGGTTTCCGCACCTCTCATGAGATCCAGAAGATCAAAATTTGGGATTATGAGTCTCTGGGTGAAATGCTTGACTGGGATGCAGTAGACGCATTCCGCCGCCGCTCCCTGAACCCGGAGCATCCGGTACTGCGCGGTTCCGCTCAAAACCCGGATATCTTCTTCCAGGCACGCGAGGCCTGCAACCCCTACTATGACGACGCCGTTGAGGCGACCGTTCACTACATGGACGAGGTCAACAGCCGCCTTGGCACAGATTATAAGCCTTCAACTATTATGCGCGCCGGATGCGGAGAATGTTGTGGTTGCAATGGGCTCTGTCTGCGATACCATTGAGGAGACAGTGGATTACCTCAACGCACACGGCGAGAAGGTCGGCCTTGTGAAGGTGCATCTCTACAGGCCTTTCTCTGTGAAGCATTTGGTTGAGGTTCTGCCAGCTTCCGTCAAGAAGATTTCCGTGCTTGACCGCACCAAGGAGCCCGGCTCCCTGGGCGAGCCGCTTTATCTTGATGTTGTGGCGGCCCTGCACGACACGCCGTTTGCAAATATCCCGGTTTATGGCGGCCGTTATGGCCTCGGCTCCAAGGATACAAACCCGGGCCATATCATTTCCGTTTTCCGTAATATGGAGGCGGCGGAGCCGAAAAAGCGTTTTACCATCGCAATTGAGGATGATGTGACGCATCTCTCCCTGCCGGTGAGCGAGAATCCGGATACCACGCCGAAGGCACTCACTCCTGCAAATTCTGGGGTCTTGGCGCAGACGGTACTGTCGGCGCAAACAAGAACTCCATTAAGATCATCGGCGATAATACCGATATGTATGCACAGGGCTATTTTGCCTATGACTCCAAAAAATCCGGCGGCGTAACGACCTCCCACCTGCGCTTTGGTGAGAAGCCGATCAAATCCACCTATCTGATCAATCAGGCGGATTTCGTGGCCTGCCACAACCCATCCTATGTGACAAAATATAAGATGGTTGAGGATCTTAAGAAGGGCGGCATCTTCCTGCTCAACTGCTCCTGGGATGCCGCGCAGCTCGATGAGCATCTGCCCGGCTCCATGAAGCGCTATATTGCGCAGAACGATATCCAGTTCTATACCATCGACGCTACCCACATTGCAAAAGAGCTTGGCCTCGGCGGGCGTGTCAATACGATCTTGCAGGCTGCCTTCTTCAAACTCTCCGGCATCATCCCGGAAGAGAAGGCTGTTCAGCTCATGAAGGACGCTGCCACCCGCTCCTACGGTAAGAAGGGCGAGAAGATTGTTGCTATGAACCACGCTGCGATTGAGCGCGGCGTTGCGGGCACGGTAAAGGTTGAGATCCCGGCCTCCTGGGCAAATGCTGAGGATACGGTTGTGGAGACAGAGGTCAACACCGACCGCCCCGAGCTTAAAAAGTTCGTCAAGGAGATTCTTGAGCCCGCGAGCGCCCAGCTTGGCGATCAATTGCCCGTATCCGCCTTCAAGGATACGGCGGACGGTACCTTCCCGCAGCTCCGCTGCGTTTGAAAAGCGCGGCATCGCAGTTGATACGCCCTGCTGGATTCCGGAAAATTGTATCCAGTGTAACTTCTGCTCCTATGTTTGCCCGCATGCGGTCATTCGCCCGTTCGCACTGACAGAGGAAGAGGCCAAGAACGCCCCTGAGGGCATGAAGATGAAGCCGATGACCGGCGTGCCCGGCATGCAGTTCTCAGTTGCTATCTCCGCGCTTGACTGCACGGGCTGCGGCTCCTGCGCAAACGTCTGCCCCGGTATGAAGGGCGAGAAGGCGCTTGTGATGAAGCCGCTTGAGACACAGGCTCATGAGCAGGAGAAATTCAACTATGCGCATGCTCTGCCCGAAAAGCCGGAGGTTGCCGCAAAATTCAAGGAGACCACCGTCAAGGGCAGCCAGTTTAAGACTCCGTTGCTTGAGTACTCCGGCGCATGCGCCGGCTGCGGCGAAACGCCGTATGCAAAGCTTGTTACCCAGTTGTTCGGCGATCGTATGTATATCGCCAATGCAACGGGCTGCTCTTCCATCTGGGGCGGTTCCGCACCGAGCACGCCCTACACGGTGAATAAGAAGGGTCAGGGCCCGGCTTGGTCGAACTCCCTGTTTGAAGACAACGCGGAATTCGGCTACGGCATGTTCCTTGCCAACGCACAGATCCGTGCGCGCCTGGAGGAGAACGTGAACGTTCTTGCTGAATGCGATAAGGCTGGCGTGGCGGAAGCTGCGAAGGCTTGGATTGACACAAAGAACGACAGCGGCGCCAATATGGCTGCATCTGAAGCGCTCATTAAGCTCCTTGAGGACACAGCGTTTGATAAGGATTGCTGCAAGGCTGCTGCCGAGGCGATCCTGAAGGATCAGGATTATCTCAATAAGAAGTCCATCTGGATCTTCGGCGGCGACGGTTGGGCATACGATATCGGCTTCGGCGGCCTGGATCACGTGCTTGCACAGAACCAGAATGTGAATATCCTCGTCTTTGATACAGAGGTTTATTCCAACACGGGCGGCCAGGCGTCTAAGGCAACGCCTACTGGCGCTGTCGCGCAATTTGCCGCAACCGGTAAGGTTGTTAAGAAGAAGGACCTCGCTGCAATCGCCATGAGTTACGGATATGTCTATGTGGCGCAGGTCGCCATGGGCGCAGACTACAACCAGTGCCTGAAGGCTTCCACGAGGCGGAGAGCTACGATGGCCCGTCCATTATCATCGCCTATGCGCCGTGCATCAACCATGGTATCAAGGGCGGTATGGGCATTAGCATGACGGAAGAGAAGGCCGCTGTGGCCTCCGGCTACTGGCACAACTTCCGCTTCGACCCGCGCCTGGCTGCGGACGGCAAGAACCCCTTCTCCCTTGACAGCAAGGAGCCGAGCCAGAGCTACCGCGACTTCATTATGAACGAAGTGCGTTACAACTCCCTGCTTCGCGCCTTCCCGGATCGCGCAGAGTGCCTGTTCGAGAAATCCGAGGAGTATTCCAAGGAGAAGTATCAGCATCTGCTCAAGCTCAAGGATCTCTACGCGCGGCTGAATAAGTGCCGGAGAGCTTCTAAAAACACAGTGCGCGTGCTCCGCAGATTATCTGTGAAGCACTGCGCATTTTTTGGCGACAGCATGTGCCCTTGAGAAGGAATTTAGGCAAATTAGGCAAAAAAACCGTGCTGCCACAGGCCCTTTTCTATGTGGCAGCACGGTTGTATATTTAGTTAACTTTCTGGCTTACTGATCTTCCAGAAGGCCCCGGATGACCTCTGCGCTCTTATCCATCACCATCTGGATGCCGCGGTTGACATCAAAATAGTCTTTTCGGATTTGTTCCAGATGCTCGCGCCCCGCCGGCTCAATGTGATAATAAACGCGCAGCTGGCGGCGCCCAGAGGTGGACTGATGGTCGGTGATATAGCCTTGCTCATGAGGCGATACAGGGTGGGATACATAGAGCCTTCCGGGATCGTAATTTCCCCTTTACTGCGCTTTTTGACGAGCTGAGCCATCTGATAACCGTACATATCCTCTTCACACAGCATTGTCAACAGCAGCATTTCCACGGCACCTTTTTTAAAATTGTCTTTGGCGCTCCCCATCGAGCAAGCCACCTCATTTCTTAATTATAATTTTACTACAGTTGAATGGTTTTGCCTCTCCATTCCGTAGCGCCAATCTGGAAGCTGTCGTTTTTCGCGAAAGCAAGACATTTCCTATATCATAACACGATCATATTGAATAGTAAATACCTGGCGCACATCTTATTCATTTATTACGAAACTATTTTTGAGTAAGCATTGGAACCATCTATAACTAATTATACCATGAAGTTTTAAAAATGCAATACATTTTGCAATATTTTATTACGAAAAATCGTATATTAAACTTTCATACTCAATTTTTAGAGAAGAATTGCTTTTTTGCCAAAGCGGATCGGCCTTCAAACCAATGCAGAGCATGCGCTTCATCTGTTGTTGGTAGCATCAGCAAACAGGCGCAATAGCGCTTTTCTTTGGTCCGATTTTCAAATGGCGAATGCTCCACAAAATAATCCATTTGATTTTTGGTTTTTCTCTTGCATCCCTTGTGCTTTTATGCTAAACTATTTAAGCATTTGTTTTCCGTCGTGCCATTGCGACGGGGTTCATGCCGCTGAGAGGCCAGACATTGAAACGGACGGTCCGCTTCCGCCGTAGGCGGTATGAACGCCTGTAAATTAAAGGAGGAAATTTTAGAAATGGACGCTTTGAAGATCATTACCGAAGGCCAGATGAAGCAGGACGCACCGGTGATTCGCGTGGGTGATACGGTGAAAGTTCATGTAAAGATCCGTGAAGGCGAGCGCGAGAGAATCCAGGTGTTTGAAGGCACGATCATTGCGAAGAAGGGCAGCGGCGTATCTGAAACTTTTACCGTTCGCCGCGTTTCCTATGGCGTTGGCGTGGAGCGTGTTTTCCCAGTGCATTCTCCCAATGTTGCAAAAGTGGAACTGGTTCGCTCCGGTAAGGTGCGCAGGAGCAAGCTGTACTATCTGCGCGACAGGGTCGGTAAGGCTGCAAAAGTTAAGGAACAGCTTCGCTGAGGGCAGAAGTACACAAGGGACAAGGGTGACACCTATGTCCCTTTTTTGTTAGGATGATTTACATGCGCAGATATGAAGAATATACCATTCAATTTGATGAAATCCCGGCACGCCGCACAAAGTGGAATGTGATCTATGAGATGCTGGATTCCCTTTCTCTGGCGGTGCTGCTTGTGATGGTGCTGTTCGCTTTTGTGTGCCGCCCATTTTGGGTAAGCGGCGCCTCAATGGAGCCAACGCTGCTGGATCGCAATTGGGTGGCGGTCACCACACTCGGCTTTTATGCGCAGCGCGGCGATATCGTTGTGATTTCGCAGCCGAATGCGCTCAACGAGCCGCTGATTAAACGCATTATCGCCGTGGCGGGGGATACGGTTGAGATTGATCCGCAGGCGCATACGGTTGCGGTAAACGGCGAAAATTTGGACGAGCCTATATCAGCGAGCCGGTGGAGAAGGCAGGGGATCTTACCTATCCAGTCCAAGTGCCGGAAGGTTATGTTTTCGTGATGGGGGATAACCGCAACGATTCGCTTGACAGCCGTTCCTCTACGATCGGGTTTATCGATACGCGCTATCTTTCTGGCAAAGCGGTGTTCCGGCTGCTCCCGGCGGGCCAGTGGCAAATCGGGTAAAACATATCGGATGAGAAACAGGATCCTATTTCAGAGCGGAGGTTATACAGATGGATACAGAAGAAAAAGTCCCCCAAGAAGGGCAGCCGGTGGCGCCGCAGGCGCCGAAGAGAAAGCAGATGTCGCCCGCTCGCAAAAAGCTGGTATCCGCTGTGTATGAATTTGCGGATATCCTGGTGTCTGCCTTGCTGGTGATTTTTTTGATTTTTACTTTTTTATTCCGTTTGGTAGGCGTGGAGGGAACCTCCATGGTGCCCACCTTGCAGGAGAATGACCGTCTGCTGGTATCGAGCCGGCAGTATGAGCCACAGTATCAGGATATCGTGATCGTCACACAGCCCAACGCTTTTCACGAGCCAATTGTGAAACGCGTGATTGCCACGGAGGGGCAGAAGGTAGATATTGATTTTGAAAAAGGGATCGTCTATGTCGACGACAAAGCGCTCGACGAGCCCTATGTCAATGCGCCGACACTGACGAAGGAGGGCGTAGAATTTCCCGTTACCGTTCCGGAAGGGCACATCTTTGTGATGGGGGATAACCGTAACATGTCAACAGACAGCCGCTCGCCCATGATTGGGTTTATTGATGTGCGCTATGTGCTGGGCAAGGTAGAGGGTCGTATTACGCCTCTGGGGCACTGGTCGGTCTATTGACGGGATCTGGAAGGTAAGGAATCAATGAGTGATTTTCAGAAACAGACGGTGCAGTGGTTTCCCGGCCATATGGCAAAAACCCGGAGGCAGATCAAAGAAAGCCTCCCCCTTGTGGATGCGGTGACGGAGCTGCTGGATGCGCGGGTTCCCCTGAGCAGCCGCAACCCGGAGCTAAATGAACTGATCGCCAGCAAGCCGCATATTGTGCTGCTCAATAAGTGCGATATGGCGGACGAGGCGGCCACGCGCCGCTGGAAGGCGTGGTTCGGCAGGCAGGGTAGCCCTGCCTTAGCGGTGGATTGCCGTTCCGGGCGCGGGCTGAACGATTATGGAGATACGGTGCGCGAATTGCTGCGGGATAAAATCCAATCCAATCTGGAAAAAGGGATGGCGGGCCGCGCGCTGCGCATGATGGTTGTCGGCATCCCCAATACGGGCAAATCCTCTTTTATCAACCGCATGGCGGGCCGTAGCCGCGCTAAGGTGGCCGATCGGCCGGGTGTGACCAGGCAGAACCAATGGTTTGCCATCGGCGGAGGAATCGAGCTGCTCGATACGCCCGGCGTGCTCTGGCCGAAGTTTGACGATCCGGAGGTGGGCAACCGCCTGGCCTTTATCGGCTCGGTCAAAGATGAGGTGATGGATGTGGAAACGATGGCAGTCAGGCTGCTGGCTGTGCTGGGCGCGCAGTATCCGGCGCGGTTGTGCGAGCGCTATAAGATCGATCGGGAACAGGCATCCCAGAGCGAGCCCTATGAGTTGCTGGAGCTGATCGGCCACAAGCGTGGCATGCTCATGCGCGGCGGAGAGATCGATACAGAGCGGGCGAGCGCTATGCTGCTGGATGAATACCGCGCGGGCAGGCTCGGGCGGATTACGCTGGAGTTTCCACCGGCGGATTAAGCAAGAAAGGCTGGGGGAATCCGGCCTTTTTTCTATGTGTAAGGGGAATTGGAATGGAAGAGATCAATTGGTACCACTATGAAGAGGCGGCGGCCCAGGAGGGCTTCCAATGCGTGTGCGGCATTGATGAAGCTGGCAGAGGGCCGCTTGCAGGCCCCGTGTTTGCGGCATGCGTTGTGCTGCGCCCGGGGGAGGAGATCGCAGGGCTGAATGATTCCAAAAAGCTCAGCGAGAAAAAACGCGAGCTGCTTTTTGATGAGATCACCGCCCGTGCAGCGGATTATTCCATCGCTATGGCAACAGAGCGGGAGATCGATGAAATCAATATTTTGCAGGCGACCTTTCTCGCCATGCGCCGGGCGTTGACGGTTTGCATAGGAGGCCGGATCTCGCGCTGATCGACGGCAACCGCGCGCCGGGTCTGCCTGTCGCCGAACGCACGCTTGTCAAGGGCGATGCCAAATCCGCATCTATCGCGGCGGCTTCGATTCTTGCAAAAGTTAGCCGTGACCGCTGCCTGTATGAGCTGGATCGGGAGTATCCGCAATACCAGTTTGCAAAGCATAAGGGCTATGGCACGAAGCTGCATTATGAGATGCTCGCGCAGTATGGAATTTCCGCAGTGCATCGAAAAACCTTTTTAAAGAATTTAAGCCGCCACGTTAAGTGACAAAGCCGCCACGTTAGTGGCTGTGAATCATATTCGGCTGTTTCAGGGAGGCTTTTGATGGATGGAAGGCAATTGGGCCCGCTCGGCGAGCGCGCCTGCGCACAGGCTCTTCGCAAAAGGGGATATCGGATTTTGGACGCTAATTACCGCACCCGGTTCGGCGAGATCGACATTATTGCGGAGAAAAAGCCATATATTATATTTGTCGAGGTGAAAACGCGTGGTCCGCAGGCAATCGCTTCTCCCATGGAGGCGGTTACGCCCATAAAGCGGCAGAGGGTGATGCGCACCGCTTCGCTTTACCTTGCTTCTCATCCCTGTGCGTTGCAGCCGCGTTTCGATGTGATGGAGGTAGAGGCGGACGCCTGTGGAAGGGTGCGGGAAATCCGCCATATGGAAAACGCCTTTGACGCACAGGATTACAGATGAGCGGGAGGAATAAGGTTAAAAAATGAATTTTTTAACCAAGGAGTTCTGTCCTTTCTCGTTCAAAGAACGAGAATTTGACTTTGTCAAACCGGACAGAACATCCCGCCTTGTAGAGAAAGGATGGCCATAAACATGAGGCTGTTTGACCTGCACTGTGATACGATCGGAGAATGCTGGAAACAGAAAAAGGATCTCTTTGAAAACAACCTGCATCTTTCCTTGCAAAGGGGCAGCGCTTATGCGCCATGGCGGCAGGTTTTTGCCGTTTTTATCCCGGATTCCTGCCGCGGGGAGGCCGCTTGGAATTATTTTCAAGGCATTTACGATGATTTTTTGCACCAGCTTGAAACGCATAAAGACGCGGTTTCTTTTTGCCGCACCTCTGACGAGTTGGCCCGTGCGGAGCGGGAGGGGAAGTGCGCCGCAATTCTCAGTGTGGAAGGCGGCGCAGTGCTGGGCGGCAGGCTTGACCGCATTCAAAAGCTGCATGCTATGGGTGTCCGGTTGATCACCCTGACCTGGAACGGGGCCAATGAGCTGGGCTGCGGCTGTGGAAAACGGTGCGCGGGCGGGCTGACGCCGCTCGGCAAAGAAGCGGTGCGGGAAATGGAGCGCACCGGCGTCGCGGTGGACGTATCCCACCTGAGCAGGCGCGGGTTTAGGGATGTGGCAGGGCTTGCAAGGCACCGTTTCTCGCATCGCATTCCAACTGTAATGCGGTTTACCGCCATCCCCGCAGCCTGACAGACCGGCAGATTGACTGCATCATTACACGCGGAGGGCTGATTGGGATTAATCTATACCGGGCCTTTTTGGGCAGGCCGGGCAGCGCTGGCTTTGCGGCGGCGCACCGGCACATTCGGCATGTGCTGGAGCGCGGCGGAGAGCATGTGCTTGCGCTTGGCAGCGATTTTGACGGCTGCGAGCTGGAGCCTTGCTTGCCGGGGTTGAAAGCTGGAAGCATTTCAGGATTACCTGCTTGCGAACGGGATGCCCCAGGAGCAGGCTGACGCGCTGTTTTACAAAAATGCGGAAAAATTTTTTCAAACCCTTTTACAGCCGCAAACAGATATGTTAAAATAAAATTATCAATAGCCGATTTGATCAATGGGATGAATCAACGAAAAATATGTGTCAAAGTAAAGGGGTTTGAAATGATGCTGTATACGAGCACAAGAAATAAAGCCGTGCATGTTTCCTCCGCCCAGGCAATTGCGCAGGGGATTTCTGCTGAAGGGGGTCTGTTTGTTCCGGAGGAGATCCCAAAGCTTTCGATGGAGCAGATTGCCGCGCTTGCGGAGCTTGACTATATTGAGCGGGCAAAGGCAGTATTATCCCTCTACTTAACGGATTTTACGCCGGAAGAGCTGGATAGATGCGTTCGCGGCGCCTATGCGCCGGGCAAATTCAGTTCCCCAAAAGTGGCGCCGCTTGTCCATCTGACGGAGGATATCCATGTGTTGGAGCTTTGGCGGGGGCCGACCTGTGCGTTTAAGGATATGGCGCTTCAGCTTTTGCCGCATTTGCTCACCGTTGCCGCTTCCAAAACGGCGGAGGGGAAAACAATCGTCATTCTGGTTGCTACCTCCGGAGATACGGGCAAGGCTGCGTTGGAAGGGTTTAAGGATGTGCCCAATACCAAAATCCTCGTATTCTACCCGGAAGAGGGCGTAAGCCCCATGCAAAAGCTTCAGATGACAACGCAAGAGGGGGATAACGTCGGCGTTGCGCAATCCACGGCAACTTTGACGACGCGCAGACCGGCGTGAAGGCGATCTTTACTGATCCGGCAATCGCGGAGAAGTTAGCGCAAAAGAATATGATGTTCTCCTCTGCCAATTCGATCAACTGGGGCCGCCTCGTCCCGCAAATTGTCTATTACATCTCCGCCTATTGTGACTTGCTTAAGGATGGCTCCATCGAGCTGGGCGATAAAATGAATGTAGTCGTCCCCACGGGCAATTTTGGCAATATCCTCGCTGCCTATTATGCGCGCAGGATGGGGCTGCCGATCCAAAAGCTGATCTGCGCTTCCAATGCGAATAATGTGCTGACAGATTTCCTCCAGACCGGGAAATATGACCGTAACCGCAGCTTTTATACCACAATGTCGCCTTCGATGGATATCCTCATCTCCAGCAATTTGGAGCGGTTGCTCTTTGATTTATGCGGTCGGGATGATGCGCAGGTGCGTGCGTGGATGGATAGCCTGAAACAGGATGGCTGCTATGATGTGGGCAGGTCCATGCTGAATAAACTCAAAACGCTTTTTGCGGCTGGCTGCTGTAATGATAGCCGCACGAAGATGACGATCCGTGAAACCTACAATAATACCCACTATCTTTGCGATACGCATACAGCTGTAGCCGTAGACGTATGTAAACAATATCTGCTGCGCACAGGAGATAATACGCCGGTGCTGATCGCTTCCACAGCAAATCCCTTTAAATTCTCTGCAAGCGTGCTGTCCGCCGTCGGGAATGGGCAGGTGGAGAGCAGCGATGAATTCGGCATGGTACAGGAGCTTTCCAGTCTTACAGGCGAGCAGGTGCCGCCGCAGCTTGCAGGCCTTGCGCAGAAAAAACAGCGTTTTACCAAGGTTTGTGAACGGGATGAGATGAAAAACGTGGTTTATGAGATGCTCGGCATCGAGTCATAATAGACGAAGAAGCGGAAATAAGGCTGCTGCAAAAATTTTGCAGCAGCCTCGCGCGCTTCTTGTTTGTTTTTTACTGCATGCCGCCATCCGGCTCGTAAGTCGCGCACTCCGTCTCAGACGAACAGCACGCGTTGCGCGGCCCAACCTGAATCTTGCCGGCCATGCACTTGGTCTTGCCATCGTGATATACGCAGCTCGTCACGCTGCAATCGATATCGCTGATTTCCTTGATGTGTTCCTTACCCATCGTAACGCCTCCTTTCGCGGCGCTTTCCGCGCCCGGATTTATCTTTTGCATCCTTTGGCTTTCTATGCGGAGCAAAGCGGCGGGAAAAACATGAATCGCCTTGTTACAGGCTGAAGGCGAATCGGTATTTTTTGGATATAAAAATTTTGTGGATATGAATTTGGAAAGATTGGAGGGGAACGCAATGTCGCTGTTTGCCATCGCGGACCCGCACCTGTCCCTAGACGCTGATAAATCCATGGAGGTTTTCCGCGGCTGGCAGGATTATGTGGCGCGGCTGGAGGCAAACTGGCGCGCTGTAGTAGGCGAGGAAGATACAGTTGTGATCGCAGGAGATCTTTCGTGGGGGATGTCCCTCGCTGGAGCGCTGCGGGATATGCAGTTTTTGCATTCTCTGCCGGGAAGAAAGCTTTTGCTAAAAGGCAACCACGATTATTGGTGGTCAACGCGCCGAAAAATGGATACCTTTTTTGAAGAGCATGGGCTTCACTCGCTTCAGATCGTCCATAACGATGCCGCTTTGGTGGAGGGAATTGCTGTGTGCGGCACGCGCGCTGGTTTTTTGATGCGGAAGAGGACGCCGACAAAAAGTAGTGCTGCGTGAGGCAGGCAGGCTTCGTACCTCCATTCAGGCGGCAAAGGCGCTTGGCGGTGAGCCGGTGGCGTTCCTGCACTATCCGCCCGTGACGCAGTCAGCTCGGTGCGAGGAAATGATGCGGGTTCTGGAGGACGAGGGAATCCGGCGCTGCTATTACGGCCATCTGCATGGACCGGCTACGCGTGCAGCAGTGACAGGCGAGCGGGAAGGGATTCGTTTTTCACTGATTTCTGCCGATTATTTGAGCTTTTGCCCAAAGTTGGTGCCTGCTGGGCTGGAGGGAGATGCTTCCTCTACATAGTGTCTCCAATCAACCATTTTGAAAGCCCGGAAGAATTCGGGCAAGGATTCATGAAGAATTTGTAAAGAATTTCAGATTTTAAAAAAAAACTGGAAATTGCAGCATGTATCTGCTATAATAACTTAGTTAAACTGCAACAGATGTACAGGAGGAAAATTAAGATGAGTTTAAAAACAGCGACCAAATTGGAAGAGGCCGGTGTATACGAGCTGGAAGTAACGGTTGACGCCGCGACGTTTGAGGACGCTGTCAACAAAGCGTATCTCAAGCAGAGAAAGAATATCACCGTTCATGGCTTCCGCAAGGGGAAAGCTCCCCGTGCATTTATTGAGCGCGTTTATGGCCCTGAGGTGTTTTATGAGGATGCGATCGAGGCGGTTTATCCGCAGGCGGTCAAAGAGGCTGTGGAAGAGTCCAGCCTGAAAACGGTTTATGAGCCTATGAACCTAAAGTGGAGGAGATGGGTAAGGACGGCGCTCTGATTAAGGTAAAGGTTGCCGTGAAGCCTGAAGTGGAGCTGGGCGAATATAAAGGCTTGGAGGCGGAGAAACCGGCCGTTGAGGTGAAAGATGAAGAAGTCGATGAGGAAATCGAGAAGATGCGCGAGCGCAATGCGCGTTACATCAGCGTGGAGGATCGTGCCGCGCAGGATGGCGATCTGGCTGTGATTGATTTTGAAGGCTTTGTGGACGGCGTCGCTTTTGAAGGCGGTAAGGGTGAAAATTACGACCTGACGCTCGGTTCCCATCAGTTTATTCCCGGCTTTGAGGAGCAGGTGGTAGGCCACAGTGCTGGCGAAGAGTTTGACATCAACGTTACCTTCCCGGAAGAATATGCCGAGGAGCTCAAGGGAAAGGACGCCACCTTTAAGATTAAGCTTCATGAGATCAAGCAGAAAGAGCTGCCGGAGCTGGATGATGAGTTTGTCAAGGATGTCAGTGAGTTCGACACGCTCGATGAGCTGAAGGCGGATACCAAAAAGAAGATGCTCGATCATAAGCAGGAGCATGCGGATGAAGATTTTGAGCATGCGGTTCTCGATCAGCTTCCCGCGCTGGTAACGGCGGAAATTCCGCAGTTGATGTTTGATCGTGCGGCGCAGGAGGAGTTTGATGAATTCAATTACCGCTTGCAGTCGCAGGGCATTGATTTTGACACCTACCTCAACTACACGGGCATGGAGCGCGACGCGATGATGGCCATGTACCGCGAGCAGGCGGAGACGAATGTGAAGACCCGTCTCGCGCTGGAAAAGATCGTGGAGCTTGAGCAGATTGAGCCGGCCGAGGATGAGATAGAGGCGGAATATGCAAAGCTCGCTGAGAATTATAAGATGGATATCGACAAGATCAAGGGCGTGATCCCTGCCGCCGACATCAAGGCGAACCTTGCCATGCGCAAAGCAATTGACCTGCTCAAGGAGCATTCTGTCGCTAAGAAAAAAAAGGCGACCCGCAAGAAAAAAGCCGCAACGGAAGAGAAACCAGCTGAGGAGCCGAAAGCGGAATAATTTTGACTCGGCGTTTAAAGCGCGCGCCGCCTGTGCAATACTAAAGGCATATGCGGCGCGCGTATTCGAAAAAGTAATTGCGAGCCATTCGATGTGGCCCGCATTTTGCGCATTTTTTGGCACAAAGCGTGCTGTTTCGATGCGTATGCTTTTGCAAACACAGGCGTCAGTGGATTGGGCGAAATCCTCTGCACTGATGCAATCCATGACACAATTAAAGGGGGATCTTTCCTATGAGCTTAGTACCAATGGTAGTCGAGCAGACCAGCAGGGGAGAAAGGCAGTTCGATATTTTTTCCCGCTTGCTCAACGACCGCATCATTGTGCTCTGCGATGAGGTCAATCAAACGACTGCAAGCTTGGTGGTAGCGCAGATGCTGTTCCTGGAAGGGCAGGATTCCGAAAAGGATATCAGCTTTTATATCAACAGCCCGGGCGGCTCCGTAACAGATGGGCTTGCAATTTACGATACCATGCAGTATATCAAATGCGATGTTTCCACTATCTGCATGGGCATGGCGGCGAGCATGGGCGCATTCCTGCTTGCAGCCGGCGCAAAGGGTAAGCGCCTTGCGCTGCCCAATAGCGAAGTGATGATCCATCAGTCTGTGGCATGCAGGGCAGGGCGACGGATGATGGAGATCACAACCACGCCAATATTATCAAAACCAAGGAAGCGCCTCAATAAAATCCTGGCCGCCAATACAGGCAAGCCCTATGACGTGATCTGCCAGGATACGGAGCGCGATAACTTTATGAGCGCACAGGAAGCGCTCGAATACGGCCTGGTTGACCGTATCATTGAGCACAGGTAATTGCTTTTACCGGGGAGGTATTGCACGAATGCCAAGAGATGATGACAACAGTCAGAAGGGTGTACGCTGCTCCTTCTGCAATAAAACGCAGGATCAGTGGATACGCTGGTCGCAGGGCCGGGCGTTTTCATCTGCAACGAGTGTGTGGAGCTTTGCCGGGAGGTCATTGAGGATGAGGACCGCCCGCACCGCCACGGTGGGAGGGACGACGCGAATTTTACCCTTCCCACGCCGGAGGAGCTGAAAGATCAGCTCGACGAATATGTGATCGGGCAGGAGCAGGCAAAAATCGCGCTGAGCGTGGCTGTTTATAACCACTATAAACGCATTTATTTCGGCAAGGGTGCGGATGTGGAAATCCAAAAGAGCAATGTTTTGCTCCTGGGCCCCACAGGCGTTGGCAAAACGATGCTTGCGCAGACGCTGGCCCGGATTCTTAACGTGCCGTTTGCCATTGCGGATGCGACAACGCTCACAGAGGCGGGCTATGTCGGCGAGGATGTAGAAAATATCCTCCTGCGGCTGATCCAAGCGGCGGATTACGATATTGAGCGCGCGGAGCACGGCATTATCTATGTGGATGAGATCGACAAGATTTCCCGCAAAAGCGAAAACACTTCAATTACGCGCGACGTCAGCGGTGAGGGCGTGCAGCAAGCGCTGCTGAAAATCCTGGAGGGCACGGTTTCCAATGTTCCGCCGCAGGGCGGACGCAAGCATCCGCAGCAGGAGTTTATCCAAATTGATACCTCGAATATCTTATTCATCTGCGGCGGCGCCTTTGATGGAATCGAAAAAATCGTTGAAAACCGGATGGGAAATTCCTCCCTCGGTTTTGAAGCGACAATCCGCGGCAAGAAAGATATGGAGCTTTCCACGATCATGGAAAAGGTCATCCATCAGGATTTGGTCAAATTCGGCCTGATTCCGGAGCTGGTTGGCCGTATGCCGGTGATCACGGCGTTGCATGCATTGGATCGGGAGGCGCTTGTGCGCATTCTCACAGAGCCGAAAAATGCGGTGATTAAGCAGTATAAAAAGCTGTTTGAGATGGATCATGTGGAGCTCGATTTTGATAAAGACGCGCTGGATGCAATTGCAGACCAGACGCTGGAAAAGGAGACGGGAGCTCGTGGCTTGCGCTCCATCATGGAGAAGTTGCTCACGCCGATTATGTATACAATCCCTTCGGATTATACGATTGAGCGCGTGCAGATTACGGCGGCTTACGTCAAGGATAACCAGCCGCCCCTGATCGAAAAGAACCCTAATCGCAAGCCTGTCCGGCTCAAGGCCGCCACGGTGGTGGAAAAGCCGAGGCCGCGTTCTTCTGCGGTTTAACGGTTTTGTAAAGGCGGGCTGCTGCAAGGTGCAAAGCGTTTTGCGGCAGCCCTTATGGAAATAAATTTAATATTTTCCCGTTGCAAGGGAAAATAAGGCTTGACGGAAGCCACGGATTGTGATAAAATAACTCCCGTCGCTTGAAGGCTCTATCTGCTTTCTATCGTTACTATGCGGCGTAGTTCAGTGCCAGAACGCCGGCCTTCCCGGCCGGAGAGGTGGGTTCAATTCCTGCCACCCGCTCCAGTTTTTTTCCGAATCCCGGCGCACGCGGGAAGGCTTTTGTGCGGGTGTAGTTCAATGGTAGAATCCCAGCCTTCCAAGCTGGTTGTGTGGGTTCGATTCCCATCACCCGCTCCAGTTTTCTCTTTCTTTATGCGCTTGTAGCTCAGGTGGATAGAGCAACTGCCTTCTAAGCAGTGGGCCAGGGGTTCGAGTCCCTTCAAGCGCGCCAATTATGGTGGGTATAGCTCAGCTGGTTAGAGTGCCAGGTTGTGGCCCTGGAGGTCGTCGGTTCGAACCCGATTACCCACCCCATTTGATGATTCCATACGCAAGGCGAAAGCTTTGCGTATTTTGGTATCAGCGTAAGAAGCGTAAAATAAAATATTGGGGTGTAGCCAAGGGGTAAGGCAACGGACTTTGACTCCGTCATCCGCTGGTTCGAATCCAGCCATCCCAGCCATAACTGCGGTGTGCAATTTGCGCACCGCAGTTTTTTTCAAACGGCGGCTTGCGTAGCCTGAACAGCGCCATGTTCCATCAGAAACAAAAATTTTGTATCCACCAATGTTTTTGGATCGATAAAATAAACGCCCATATTTCCCACCCCTGTATTTTTCATTCAAATATTATATTGAACAATGTATTGAGTTTCTTACAAAAGCATGGTAGAATACACCTGCATTTATCAAAAAAGTATGCAAAATGTCGAAAGAGGAAAGGCGTTTGCAAGCTCTTCCCTCACATTGCATTTTATGCTTTTGCACATGAAATGCAATGCGGGGGTTTTGGCGCAGCCAAAACTGCCCCAATTTGATGACTGGGAAAAAGAAAGGGATGGTCAAAGGGATGCTAATTTTATGTTGTCTGGTCGTCGGGATCGCCATCGGTGCAGCGGAATATTGGCTGCTGCAAAGGAAAAAATGGTTCCCGGATTTGCCCTATCGGATCATAAAGGATACGATCATTGTTAACCTTTTGGCGATTGCTGTGATGAAATATTTCCTAAAGATTCCGGATGTGTTTTATATTAGCCGCCATGGCCCGCTTTACTTTTTGAAATACCTGTGCTTTGCGCTTTGCGTAGGGGCAGCCGTTCTGTTTCTGAAGGGTATTTTTGAGGGTGTTCTGACCTACGAGCGGGAAGAGCGCAAGCAGAAAGCAGGTTTTCTTGTTGGGAAGGTGATCTCCATTCTGCTTTTTGCAGTCGGTGCGGCGGCTTTTACCGCCACAAACTGGGGAAAAAGAACGTTTGGTGATATTACGCCCGATCAATTTTTGGTCAACCTCAAATCCCCGATTGTTGGCACCAGCTCCGATGTGATGGTGACTGCATTTGAGGGCCCTGTGTTTGAAACGGCTGTATTGACAATGTTGTTCAGCATTTTTGTATGCTCTGTATACCGCCTTGTGCTGCATCGTGGGGAAAAGCTTCGCGTTGTGTTTGGCCGGATTCCCCGGCTCGTGTTAAGCCTTGTGTTAGCGGTTGCCGTTTTGGCCGGCGGGTTGGTTTATGGTGTGAAGAAATTCCAGCTGGTCGATGTTTATCATGCTTATGTTTCCGATTCCAGCTATATCCAAGATCATTATGTGAGCCCCCGCGATGTGAAGCTGATATTCCCGAAAGAGAAGCGCAATTTGATCCATATTTATCTAGAATCGATTGAAACCACCTACCTGTCCAAAGAATTGGGCGGCTATATGAAAACAAACCTGATGCCGGAATTAACGCAGCTTGCCGGGGAGGGCGTCAGCTTTTCTCATACGCCGGATACGTTTGGCGGCCCGCGCCAGACGGTGGGCTCCAGCTGGTCGGTAGCCGCAATGGTCAATATGGAATTGGGGCTCCCTCTGAAGATTCCGATGAATGGTAATTCTTATGGAAAATCTGGGAAATTTCTACCAGGCGCTGTTGGAATAGGTGATATTTTAAAAGCGCAGGGTTATGAGCAGACGATTATGTTTGGCGCGGATTCTGATTTTGGTGGGCTTACGTCATTTTTCCAAAACCATGGCGATTTTAACTTCATGGATTATAAGGCGGTGAAGGAGAAGGGGCTGATTCCCAAGGACTATAAGGTTTGGTGGGGCTATGAGGATGATAAGCTCTACGAATTTGCCAAGGAGGAGCTAATCCGTCTTTCAAAAACGGGCAAGCCCTTCCATCTGAATATGGAAACGGCTGATACCCACTTCCCGGATGGTTACTTAAGCCCTGGTGTAAAGGATAAACACGGCAACCAGTATGCAAACGTTATCTCTTATTCGACCGCTGAAACGGTTCGGTTTATCCGCTGGATTCAGCAGCAAGATTTTTACCCCAATACGACAATTGTATTGACAGGCGACCATTGGAGCATGGATCAGAAATTTTTTGCAAAGGTCGATAAAAAATACCGCCGTGCGATCTTTAATTTGATTCTAAATGCGCCGGTAAAAGCGGAAAAGGCATATGGGCGCGAATTTGCCCCGTTTGATTTCTACCCGACGATTTTAGCAAGCTTGGGCGTTCAGATCGAGGGCGACCGGCTTGGTCTGGGCACAAACCTCTTCTCCGGCGCGCGACTTTGGTCGAGCGGGATGGCCTGGATAAGGTCAATCAGGAGTTGAACGAGCGCAGCAATTTTTACAATGACGAGTTTATCGCCGAGTGGAAAAACAGCACGTTTGAAAATACGAAGGTTTCCTATCAATAATCCCATTCTAAATCCTTGAGCGGCGGAGTTATTTTGCTCCGCGCTTTTGGGCATACATGAGCGGATATCATTTGCGCAAAAGCGCACAGATATGCTATACTAAATCATAATATATCGTCGGCGTTACCGCCTGTTTGGCGGCATCGTGAAAGGCAAAGCTTGAAAGATGAAGCTTGCAAACCGCGTTTTTTGTTCTGGCGGATGAGACGCAGTGTAAATTTCGAGCTTTTCCAAAACCGTACAATTCTGTGGCTGGGAGTAGAGGGGGAGAAAAATGGCCATAGGCATGAAAAATCTAGTTGATCACAAGCGGTTTTTTCTTGTTCGGCGGTGTTATACCCGCAGGAAAACCTCCCTTGGCCGAGAAAGGGGCAGACGCCAGTATGGATCTTCAAAACGGGCATTTTCCTGGTAAGGAGGCGATTAAAAACCTCCTTGCCTTTTTAAAATGGTCGGCGCTCGCGCTGTTTGCCGGGATTGTCATCGGTTTAATCGGAACTGCTTTTCACATGGCCTTGAGCGGTGCGCTTGCATTGCGGCAGGCGCACCCGTGGCTCGTTTGGCTCTTGCCGGTGGGCGGCGTCTTGATTACGGCGCTGTATAAATGGGGCGGGATCAATAATGATCGCGGCACGAATTTCGTGTTAATTGCGGTGCGCACGAATGAAAAGCTTTCGTTTAAAACGGCTCCGCTGATTTTTGCAACCACGCTTTTAACCCATCTCTTTGGCGGATCGGCCGGCAGGGAAGGGGCGGCGTTGCAGCTCGGCGGTAGTCTCGCTGCAAAGTTTGGAAGGATTTTGCATCTGGATGAGAAGGATGCACGCATTTTGACCATGTGCGGCATGAGCGCGGCTTTTTCCGCCCTGTTTGGCACGCCGGTCACCTCTGCGATTTTTTCCATGGAGGTCATCAGCGTGGGCGTAATGTATTATTCAGCAATTGTGCCCTGCGTGATCGCTGCTGTGGTAGGAGACCGAATTTCTTCCCTTTTCGGGATTGCCCCCACGGAATTTTTGCTTACGGGTGTGCCGGAGGGCTCGGCGCTCGGCGTGGCAAAGGTGGCGCTGCTCGGCGTACTGTGCGCCGTGCTGAGCATCTTGTTTTGCGTGTGCATGCATCAGTCGGCTGCGCTCTATAAAAAGTTAATCCCCAATAAATATCTCTGTGCCGCTGTGGGCGGTTTACTGGTTGCCTTGCTGACCCTGCTGGTCGGCACGCGTGATTATAACGGCGCCGGTATGGATGTGATCGCCCGTGCCGTTGCAGGGCAGGCGCGCCCGGAGGCATTTGCCCTAAAGATCCTGTTTACAGCGCTGACGCTGGGCGCGGGCTTTAAGGGCGGCGAGATCGTGCCCGCTTTTTTTACAGGGGCGACGTTTGGAAATGTGATCGGGAAGCTGCTGGCCTTTCGCCCTCCTTCGGGGCTGGGCTGGGGCTGGTGGCGCTTTTTTGCGGCGTGACCAACTGTCCGGTCAGCTCTTTAATTCTGAGCGTAGAGCTATTTGGTGCGAAGGGCTTTGGCTTTTTTGCCGTGGTGGTCGCGGTGAGTTTTATGCTTTCTGGCTATTATGGGCTTTATAGCGAACAAAAGATCGTCTATTCAAAACTCAAACCGGAATTTATTGATAAAAAGGTAGAATGATAAGCATAGCGGAAGCAAGGCTTGTTGACATATCAGGCAAGGGGGAATGTTGCATGAATCAGGAAAAAATAGACCGAATTAATTTTCTCGCGCGCAAATCACGCACAGATGGGCTGACGGATGCGGAGAAGGAGGAGCAGTTGGCACTTCGGCAGGAATACATCGCCGCGTTTCGCCGGAGCCTGACGGGCCAGCTTGACAATACCTGGATTGTGGATGAAAAGGGGAACAAAAGAAAATTGGAACGCCGCCCGGGCGTGGCAAAAAAGAAAACGGCCGCGGTAGAGCCGATGCCGTTGAAAGTGAATATGGAAAATAATAGAAAAAAGACTGCCGATGAATAGCTTGACGAGAGGAGGCAGGAATATGCTTGTAAAGAAACAATATGTAACGGCCGCTTTGATCCTGGCGTTGCTTTGCGCGTTCGCATCAGTTCTCTCCGGCTGCGGCCATTTGACGGAGCTGGATAGCCAAACGACCGGCCTTGTTTCAGAAGAAACGACTGTGGAAGGTTACCACCGGATCACCGCGCAGAAGGCCAAGGAGATCATGGAGAGTGGAAAGCCCTATGTTCTTCTGGATGTGCGCAGCCAGGTTGAGCACAATTTGAAATATATTGAGGGAGATATTTTAATCCTCACCGGGAGATTGCAGAGAAGGCGCCCGAGCTGCTACCGGATAAAAACAAGACGGTCCTGGTTTATTGCGCCAGCGGCGTGCGTAGCAAGGCGGCGGCAGAAACATTAATCCAGATGGGGTATACGGATGTTTATGATTTCGGCGCGATTACGGATTGGCCCTATGGCGTAATAGAAGAAAAATAGGCGCAATCCGCTTATCGGCTGTCATCTGCTTTACCTGCGCGCAGGATGATTTCAATCAGCAACGCCGGCACGATAGCGGCGGCAAGCGTATCCTTCCCGCAAACAAAAAGATCGCCGCTCAAAATCATCAGGCGTGATAATCGCTCAACCGTCCAGCGCAAAGGTATGCGGCGGCCGATGCGGTAAAAAGAAAGATCACTAGCATACCGCCATATTTCAGCAGCAGCTTTGGCAGGCGGTGCATGGTATGTACGGTATCGTGGAGCTCTGTTAATAGTTTCTGCATTGGATGCATGGCCATCCCTTCTATAAACGACTCGTTTTTAAAATAATATTGCGTTGCGATTTTAATCCATTATAGCGGTCTGCGGCGCTGTTTCGCAATGTATAAATGTTGGAATGCTGATACAACCTAGGCCTAACACGCAGTTTGAAAGATAAATCTGCAAACTTTTAGGAGGATGGTATTCTTGATCCAAATTGGAGCATCTACCGCCTGCTTTTATCCGCTTGAAACTGAGCGAGCGCTCAAGCGGGTAGGGGAATTGGGCTTTTCCACAGCGGAGGTATTTTTCAACTCTTTTTCCGAGCTGCGCGGCCCGCTCTTGAAGGCGATTTGCCGGGAACAGGAGGCTTGTAAGATTCAGGTGGTGTCAGTGCACCCCTTCAGCTCTGGGACTGAGCCTTTTTTTCTTTTCAGCGCATATGAACGGCGATTTTATGACACGTTGGAATATTATAAGCGGTATTTTGACGCGGCAAATGCGCTTGGGGCGCATCTGCTGGTGATGCATGGGCTGAAGCCGGGGGCCTCGATTGAAGAGCCGGAATATTTTGAGCGCTTCGGAGCGCTTGTTCAACTGGGCCGGGCACAGGGATTATGGTTGCGCAGGAGAATGTGGTACAGTTTTCCTCACAATCCCCCGTTTTTCTTGCCCGGATGCGAAAGGCACTGGGGAATGATTTTCATATGGTGCTGGATCTCAAGCAAGCGGTGCGTTCCGGCCTTGACCCGCTCGAGCTTGCGCGGCAATTTGCCGGCGAAATCGTCCATGTCCATGTCAGCGATCACCTGCCCGGCAGGGATTGCCTGCCGCCTGGGGAAGGCGCGTTTCGTTTTAACGCGCTTGCCGCACTGTTGGAGGATGCGGGATACCAGGGAAGCTTTATGATTGAACTATATGCGGGGAATTTTACGGATGACAAGCAGTTGATGCGTGCTAAGGCCTATTTAGAGAAGCAACAAGGCTGAGAGATTGGGGCTTGCGGATATTCGGATGGGTATGGTATAATAGCTTCAAAGCGGATAGCTTTGAAGCATTGGAAAAATGGTTGTCGGCGTGAAACGCCTCCTGCCGCGATGCGGCAACGTCATTTTTCGTAGATGGTTTTTGCAATGGTATAATAGCTTTGAAGCATTGGAAAAATGGTTGTCGGCGCGAAACGCCTCCTGCCGCAAGGCGGTAATTCCTATGATTAAAAGCGCTGGAAGTGATGAGTGTGAGATGTCCATTCTGTGGCTATGAGGAAAGCAAAGTGATTGATTCCCGCCCGACGGATGAGGCGAGCGCATCCGCCGCCGCCGGGAA
>ENA-OQDW01000017-OQDW01000017.1-human-gut-metagenome-genome-assembly--contig:-NODE-17-length-55305-cov-8.255047_pt1 | contig 55305 bp, 54 predicted proteins | sample MGYA00242784_ERZ504613 | MGnify/ENA primary metagenome ERZ504613 (study PRJEB26092, sample SAMD00036330) | human gut metagenome | host: Homo sapiens | study: EMG produced TPA metagenomics assembly of...
CGAAGGTATCCGAGGTTACGCCCACGATGAGGTAGCGCCCAAAGCCTTGGCGCGCTCCAGGAGACGGATGTGACCCATAATGAAGCAGGTCGTAACGTACCGTATGTGATGACTTTAACCATAAGCTTTCTCTATCTTAGAAAGTTCTCTATACCTTATTATAATATATTATAGCAGTCCCTTTATAGCAGTCCCTTAGCCTGCATATCCTTCAGTGCATCAACGAGAGTGGTGTTGTCTTTTGGACTCAGGTTGCCGAGATGACCTACACGGAATATCTTTTCTGCCATGTCGCCACCATTAGGACATACCCAGATGCCATATTCGTCTTTCAGCTTCAGGAAGATGTCGTAGGCTGAGGCGTTCTGTGGATGCAGAGGAGTAACGGCATTTGACATCGATTGGGAAACGATGGTGAATGGCAGGTCCTTGATCTTGCTTCTGAAATCTTCTGCAAGCATTTTCATGCGCTGGTTCTCGCTCTCCACACCGCCATTGCGCTCTATCTCCTTCAGGCGGGCATGAATCTGCAGTAAGGTTCCTACGGCTGGGGTGAAAGGAGTCTGTCCACGCTCACCATTCTTCAAGGCATCCTTCAGGTCGAAGTACATCGACTTAACATTGTTTGCCTCTACTCGCTTGATTGCCTCTGTATCGAGAATGATGACAGAAATGCCTGGAGGACACGCCAATGCCTTCTGTGAACCTGTAATCATTACGTTCACGCCGAGTTCCTTCATGTTGAATGGGTCTGCGAGGAAAGAACTGATGGAATCTACGGCCAGGAAAATATGGTTGCGATGACAGAAGTCGCTGATCATCTGGATGTCGTAGAGTACGCCGGTAGAAGTCTCATGTAGATTGACGAGGAAGCCGGTGTAGCCTTGTCCCTCGTATGGCTTGAGGTCTTCTGCCGTGAGTGGAGTCCCCATCTCAAGCTTGATTTCTGTATGTGGAATCTCATGAATTTCACAGAGTTGTACGAATCGGTGACCAAAGCTACCGCCATTCACTACCAGTACTTTGTCGGCAGGAGTGAATACATTCATAACCACGGCTTCCATAGAGGCTGTGCCCGAACCTGTGATAAAAACAGTGCGGGCATCGTCTGATGCCTTGGCAAACTGCTTCATCAATTGTTCGTTCTCCTTCATGATGGCGGAGAACTCTGCTGTTCTGAAATAAGGCACCTGCTCAGCGCCGATGGCTCTAACTTCATCGCTTGCCATCACAGGTCCTACTGTAAAATTAAGCATATCTTTATTCTTTTTTGATTCTTCCAAATGTCTTGATGCTGGTATATTTGCGCCAGAGATTCAGCTTTCTCTTCTTCGGCACACCATGACGGCGGATGTAGTCTTCGGCTCCGTCGAGCATGCGCTGGCATACGTTGCCGTCCAAATATGGATCGTAGTTGTCTACTATCCACTGTCTCTTGGCTATCGCCTCAGGGTCTGTGAGGGCATGGTCGTAGGCGGCAATCAGTTGATCAGGTTCCGTGATGTTTTCCCAGTAGATATCCTTGGATATGGTGCCGAGGGTGATTACTGGGCGAGAGAGCAGCAGGAACTCATAGATGGTAGAAGAAGTGTCGCTGATGAGCGTATCTGCCATCAGCTGATATTTGGTTACGTTCTCTCCCTTGTCGATGAAGAGAACATCCTTCTTGGTTGCAGCCCATTCACGGTATTCATCTACCCATTCCTGACGGGTAAGCGGATGGAACTTCATTACTATCAGGCATTGCGCTCCTTAGCCAGCTTGCCCAACTCTTCCTTGATGTAAGGAAGCGAAGTGAGTTTTGGCGAGAAGGTTGGGGCATAAAGGATCAAGGTCTCCTTGCCGCTTTCCCTGAGCAGTTTCTCTCGGTCGGCATCATATTTATGCAGGTTTTCCTTGATCCAATCCTGCTTAGGCCATCCCGTTTCCAACACCTCGAAATCTCCATATCTCTTGGCCAGAGCTCGAAGTGGGAAGTGAAGTAAGGACCTTGGGTGAAATAGGTGTCAAAGTAACGGCGGATAATCCAGTGATCTTTCTTCTCTGCGGCATAGCCGTGGAATACCTGTATCTTGACGCCTGGCAGATAGTAAGGCACAATGTTGCCTGGCACATAGATAGCCTCTGGCTGGAAGTCATAGACTTCTTGAATAGAGTTGGTCCATTTCACCTGGTCGGCATATGGAAAACTGTCTATCTTTGGTTTGTGGATATACCACAATATCTCGTGTGGCAAATGTTGCTTTGTCACATGTTCTTGTATCGGATTAAGTATGTCTATGGCATACTTGTTTTCACAGAAAAGAACTATTCTCATGATTCTATAGGAATTACTTTACCGTTTTTAATTTCATATCGCTTGTCAAACTCCTCCTTGGTTCGCTTCCATCTGTTATGCGTCCATAAATAATAGGGTGGATTCCGGCGGATGGTTTCTTCCAGCATCTGGAAGAAGCGACGGGTAATCTCGTGCTCCGGCAGGGAGTTCGGATTGCGGGTGATGAGCTTGTAAGTGGCTGTATAGTAGCCGCGCTTAGGGCGGGACATCTCTACATAGAACACGGCATCGTTCATCTTCCTCATGATTCTCTCGCCACCCGTAAACACAGGGGTTTCGGGATGGTTGAGGAAAGGAAGCCATAAGTGGATGTTCTCCCACTTGGGACCCTGGTCGCTGATGTAGCCGAAGATGCTCATGATGCCCTTGCGCTTGTAATCCACCAAGTAGCGGAGGATGTTTTTCTTGGGCACCACCACGCCATTCTCCTCGTGAGAACGGATGCGCTTGAAGAGTTCGTCGAAGGCTTGGTTGCGCAGAGGATGATAGATGAGACCCATCTTGCGTGACTTGGGCAGTTCGATGCCCACACATGAGAGCCACTCCCAGTTGCAGTAATGGCCCAGGATGGCTGCCACGTTCTGACCTTCCTGGAAACATTGCTCCACCTCCTCGCTGTTGATGACCTGGAATCGCTGGCGCAACCCCTTGTCACTGATGCTGAGCAGTTTGACAGCCTCGAAGAAGTAATCACTGAACCAGCGATAGAACTTCTTCTCGATGTCGATAATCTCTTCTTCTGATTTCTCAGGAAAAGAGCTGGTGAGATTCTTACGCACAATGCCTCTGCGGTACTTGATGACGTAATACATCATGAAGTACTCGAAGTCGGCAATGCAATAGAGCAGCCTGAAAGGCAGCAGCGATATTGCATAAAAGAATGCATAAACAATCTTAACCATCTGTAAAACTATAAATTCTTAACTATTAACTCTTTACTCAATTACACCTGCTGCATATCATGCAACTTCTTGTAATATCCTTTTTTTTCAATCAGTTCCTCATGAGTACCACGCTCCACAATCCTACCCTCGTGCAATACGCAGATTTCATCGGCATGCTTGATGGTACTCAATCGGTGAGCCACAGCCACGGTGGTACGGGTCTTCATCAGTTTCTCCAAGGCATCCTGAACCAGGCGCTCGCTCTCGGTATCAAGGGCTGATGTTGCCTCATCGAGGATGAGGATAGGAGGATTCTTGAGGATGGCACGGGCGATGCTGACACGCTGGCGCTGGCCGCCGGAGAGTCTGCCGCCTCGGTCACCGATATTTGTATCGAAACCATGCTCCGACTTGGTAATGAACTCGTAAGCATTGGCTATCTTAGCTGCATTGGCTATTTCCTCATCCGTAGCATCGGTCTTGCCGAATCGGATGTTGTCCTTGAAGCTTGCATTGAAGAGGATAGCCTCCTGGTTTACATTTCCTATCAGCATACGAAGGTCATGTACGGCAAGGTCTTTCACATTGATGCCGTCAATCAGCACCTCGCCTTCCTGTACATCATAGTAACGAGGAATCAAATCTACCATCGTACTCTTACCGCTACCGCTCTGACCAACAAGTGCAACAGTCTTGCCTTTTGGTATCACGAGATTGATATCCTTTAATACATATACCAGTTCTGCGCTCTTTCGGTCGGTATAGGCGAAGGAAACGTGGCGGAACTCTATCTGATGTTCGAAGCTGCTGATATGCTCAGGGGTCTCCTTGTCCTTGATTTCCACCTCAGCCTGCAGAATCTTGTCGATACGCTCCATACTTGCCAATCCCTTTGGGATATTGTAACTCGCCTTGGAGAATTCCTTCAGCGGGTTGATGATGCTGTAGAGCATCACGAGATAGAAGATGATGGTAGGACCGTCGATTCTGCCGTAATCCAGAACCAGGATACCGCCAAACCACAATACCACTACGATGAGGATGGTTCCCAGGAACTCACTCATCGGGTGTGCCATCTGCTGGCGGATATTTACACGCATGATGTTGTCGCGGTAGCTGCTGTTAACCTGATTGAAACGCTTGTTCATCTTTTCTTCTGCACAGAACGCCTTGATGATGCGCAAGCCGCCCAGCGTTTCTTCTACCATACTCATCGTATCGCTCCAAAGTGCCTGTGCCTCGATACTGTGTGACTTCAGTTTCTTGCCAACTACTCCCATGAACCAGCCGAAAGGTGGTACAAAGAGAATGGTGAAGAGGGTAAGCTGCCAACTGATGCAGATTAGCGTAACGAAATAGAAGAGGATCAGGATAGGGTTCTTGAAGAGCATGTCGAGCGACGACATGATGCTGTTTTCCACTTCCTGCACATCACCGCTCATGCGGGCGATGATATCGCCCTTGCGCTCCTCGCTGAAGAAACCGAGCGAGAGACTGTTTATCTTCTGGTAAATCTGGTTGCGGATGTCTCTTACGATACCTGTACGGATAGGTATGATGGTGGCTGACGAGAGAAAATAGGCTCCCGTCTTGAGGAATGTCATGAAGGCTAGGAATATGCCGATGACCAAAAGGCTGTTGATGCACTATGGACAACAATAAACTCCTGAATATAATAATACAGGTTATTGGTTGCAACCTCCTTGATGCTACCCCAATCTCCATTCCAGTGCATATACTCGTTGACACGGATACCACCGTCTACTTGGAACAGGATTTGCAGGATTGGTATCAAGGCTGCAAACGAAAAGATGTTCAATACCGCAGACAGGATATTGAACAGGATAGATAGTCCCAGATACTTCTTGTATGGAGGACGAATCGGCGTAAAATTTGCAAGAATTCCTTCATAGGTGCAAATATAGTGCTTTTTAAGAAAACCGCCAAACTTTTGGCGGTTTTTCTTGTTTATATTCTGTTTTTTCTTTCAGAAGAGTCTTTTTATTCAGAAAAAGCTGTTCTGATGAGTTTGGGTTTACTCCTTTACTTCTTCTCCGAAGAGAGTAGCAGAGGTAGAACCGGTGATGCGAACCTTCACGAACTCTCCGATATGGTGGTTGCCCTTATCAATGACAACCGCCTTGTTCTGTTCTGTTCGGCCCATCATCTGCTCGCGGCTACGCTTGCTGAAGTTCTCGATGAGGATGGTGAATACCTTGCCCTCATCCTTCTTGTTCTGCTCGGCACTCACCTCGGTCTGCAACTTGATAAGTTCGTTGAGGCGGGCTATCTTGGTTTCCTCAGAAACGTTGTCTGGCAGATGCTTGGCGGCATAGGTGCCCGGGCGCTCTGAATACTTGAACATGAAGGCGCTGTCGAAGCCTACTTCCTTTACCAGCGAGAGGGTTTCCTGATGGTCTTCCTCGGTCTCGTCGTGATAACCCACGAAGATGTCGGTGGTGATGCCGCAGCCCGGAATGATGCGCTTGATATCGGCGATGCGCTGCAGATACTCCTCACGGGTGTATTTGCGGTTCATCAGCTTCAAAATCTTGTTGCTTCCGCTCTGTGCAGGGAAGTGGATGTGCTTGCAGAGATTTGGCTCTTCGGCAATGGCGTGGAGGATGTCCTCGGTCATATCCTCTGGGTTAGAGGTGGTGAAGCGTACTCGCATATCCGGTACAGCCTGGGCTACCATGTGGAGGAGCTCGGCAAAGGAAAGACTGCCTTCCTCGCGCTTGCCAGATGGCGAGAGACCATAACTGTTTACATTCTGTCCCAGCAGGGTAACCTCCTTGAAGCCACGCTGCTGCAAATCGCGAACCTCACGCAGGATGCTCTCAGCATCGCGGCTGCGCTCACGTCCACGGGTATAAGGCACGATGCAGTAGTGGCAGAAGTTGTTGCAACCACGCATGATGCTTACGAAACCGCTCACTCTGTTGCCACCGATGCGCTGAGGCACGATGTCGCGGTAAGTCTCAGTCTTAGAGAGTTCGATGTTGATGGCGTTGGTTCCCATCTCGCACTGCGCAATCATATCCGGCAGGTTGAGATAGCTGTCTGGTCCGCAAACCAGGTTGCATAGTGGTTCTGGATGAGGTCATCCTTCACGCGCTCTGCCATACAGCCCAAAACGCCGAGAATCACCTTTCTTCCCTTCTTCTGCTCTGCATGCAGGGTGTCGAGGCGATGATAAATCTTGTTCTCTGCATTCTCGCGGATACTGCAGGTGTTCAGGAAGATGGTATCAGCCTCTTCTTCTTTCTCACAAATTTCGTAGCCAGCCATCTGCATTACAGAGGCAACTACCTCACTGTCTGCCACGTTCATCTGGCAGCCATAAGTCTCAATAAATAGTTTCTTCATTGTTCTAGATGAATTCTATTCGTTTATAATGTTATTGTAATTAAAATGTGTAACTATCTGAATCTCAGTTGCGAAGAAGGAGTATGATGCTCTATCATTCCCTTCGATACTGCCATCAATGCAAAATAGATGACGACGGCAGAGATGAGGCCGGCGATGGCATCGATGAGATAATGCGCCTGAATATATACGGTAGCCAGACACAGGAAGATGTAGAATGGCAGCATCACGTATAGCAGTTTTCTGTTGCCGGTATGCCAGACCAGGAGCATGCAGATGGTGCTCACGCCCACATGTGAACTTGGGAAAGCTGCTGTAGGACGCTCGCCGGCGTTCTTGGCGTCTTCTACAAGCTGGTAGAAGATTCCATCGGTGTAACCCGGTGTCGGCAGGCAGTTGGTATGGGTGTTGAAGTAATCGCCCAAAGCCGGGAAGATGCCTTTGGTTATTTCTGATATCCCTACTGCATCAAAATAGAAGGTCGGGCCCACTACCGGTACATAGATGTAGATGAGATAGTAGATAAAGAAACTGGTGAGCATGACGAATGCAGCTCTTTCAGCCTCATAATATCTGCAGAAGAAATAATAGAATGAAACCAATGCAATCATCGGGTAATACATAAAGTAGCCCATCGACATCAGTTCGCTTACTACAGCCCAAGGCAGGGCTTTGGCAAAGAGCAGGGCGGGCTGACATCCGAAAAGATCCTGCTCCCAACCTGCAAAGATATGGTCGAGGTTGGGGAACATGCGGTTGATTTCGTAGGTGTCGGGATACCACCAGGCAAGCAAAGCCATCTGGGCGATGATGCGCACCATCTTGGTGATGCGGCAAGGTATCATGCGGTATACTGCCCAAAGAGCGATGGTCATGACGAGCGCTCTCAGTCGTCCCCAGAGCATAGCTTCCGGGTTTACGAGTTTGGTGTAGGTAAAGAGCATGGTGATAATGGTGATTGCCATATATCCCAGCATGACCCATTCCAGTGTCATCAGTCCCTTCTTCGGGTTCTTGTCTATCTTGAAATAATCTTTTATCACGCTTCTTATTAGTTTATAATTTACAGCCATCCGTTATCCTTGTACCACTTGATGGCGAGCTTCACACCTCTTTCCAGTGGATAATGAGGATGATAGCCCAGTTCATCCATGGCTGGCTCAATATCACATCGCCAGTTGCGCTGTTTCAGAATGTTGTACTTATCATTGTTCAGGGCCGACATCTTGCCCGTCATCCTTCCGAGATACTCTCCGAAGAAGGTTACGATGCGCAGCATCCAGATAGGCGCTTGATGCGTAGCTCCAAGGATTGCCTAACTCCTTTTTTATCAGGTCGCTGAAGGCGGCCGACTGATATACTTCTCCATCGCTGAGGAAGTATTTCCTGCCGTTCATTCCATGATCCAGAGCCAGGAATACAGCCTGTACTACGTCCTGTACATATACAAAGGTGATGTCCTGGCGCTTGAATCCTACAGCAAAGTCAACATGCTGCTTGATGCTCTGCGCCATGAGGAAATAATCTTTCTCCCTAGGACCGTAAACTCCAGTAGGGCGGAGGATGATATAAGGGAAGTTATTGCTGATGCTGTCCAGATAGCGTTCTGCCTCCAGCTTACTCTTTCCGTATGCTGTATTTGGCTTAGGAGTATCATGTTCTGAGATTTCCTGATAAGGCTGCTCTTCGCGGATGGCTCCAAAGATGCTGAGCGAACTGACAAAGACAAATCGCCTGATAGGCATCTGGAGGCGCAGAAGGACGTTCACCAGATGCTTGGTTCCCTCTGTGTTTACCTTATAAAAGTCCTCTGCATGCAGGCACTTCGTTGCGCCGGCTGCATGCACTATATAGTCGAACTCGTGCGGGGCGAGTTCTTTCTCCAACTCTTCCTCTGAAGAAAGATTGAGATTGATAAAATGGATGCGCTCGTCTTGCAGATACTTTCTGGAACTGGTAGGGCGTACTGCCGCCCAGGTTTCCATGCCCTGTCTTAAGGCCTCTTCCACGATGTAGCTGCCGATAAAGCCCGACGCACCCGTTACTAGAATCTTCATTAATTATTTATAAAATTGCAATTTCGGCTGCAAAATTACAACAAAAAATCGACTTATCCTCTATGTTATGCCAAAATTCTTCTTTTCTTGTGAAATCACTTCTTATGGCAACTTTGCTGTTGTGAATCAAGTATCTTGCTTAAAACATATCTGTTTGTCCGATTTAATATAGGTAGAAAATAAAGATAGGGCATGAAGCCCACTAATGAACTTCATGCCCTATAAACTGTTAACTATAAACTGTTAACTGTAAACTCTCCCTAAGCTTCATGCTGTCTTACACCCATGCGGGCCTCTACTACGTTTACTACATAGTCGCCGAGTTTCTCGCATTCCTGGATGATATCCATATACATGGTACCGATGGCGTAGGTATAGAGATGGTTGTTTACATCGTTGATGTTCTGGCTCTTCAACTGATTGCGATAGTTGTTGATTTCGTTCTCGATGTTGAAAGAGAGGTTGGCATCGTTGTCTCCCTTATGACCTACGAGAGTGATGTTCATCTGGGTAAGGGCATTGTCGGTAAGCTCCATCATCTGGTGCATGTGCTCATACTGTGAAGTGATGAAGTCTTCCTTGCCCTTGAAACGGCGGTTCAGCGTGCGGGCGATGTTGAAGCAGCTGTCACCGATACTCTCGATTTCAGAAATCTCACGGAGCATGGCGCGGATTTTTGCCTTGGTTTCGTCAGAAAGATGAGAATCGCTCACCTGGTCGAGATACTTGGCAATCTCTATCTCCATGTTGTCAGAGATGCTTCGTATTTCTCGATGCGGCTATAGAGTTTTACAAACTTTTCTTCATTGGTCTCGCCAAGAAGCGTCTTCACCATACCGAACATGCGCTGGATGCGCTCTGCAAAACAATGGATTTCCTTCTGTGCCTCCAAGACAGAGATTTCCGGTGTCTTCATGATACCGCTCTGGATAAAGCGCAGGCGGAAGTCGTCCTCATCGGTATTCTTCTTAGGACGGATAATCTTGCATACCAGCTTCTCTATCTGTGGAATGAACCAAACCAGGATAAAGGTATTGGCGAGGTTGAAGGTGGTATGGAAGGCGGCAAGCACAAAGGATAGCTTGGTTGCATTGGCTACGAAATGAGGATCAGTCTTCTCCATGGCATCGTCGAAACCTACCCAGCCGCAAACCAGATGGATGAACGGGTGGAATATGCAGAGTATCCAAAGCACACCGAAGATGTTGAATACCATGTGCGCCATCGCCGCTCTCCGGGCCTGGGTGTTGGCGGTGAGCGCTGCCACATTGGAGGTTACGGTTGTACCGATATTCTCACCCATCACAAGCGCAATGCCTGATAGATAGGCAATACGCCGGTAGAGCAGAGGATCATCGTAATCGCCATGACGGCTGCCGAACTCTGCACGCACATAGTGAGTATACTACCGATAATCAGAAAGGTGATGGTAGTCTGGAAACTGTGAGGGTCGAAACTTGCAAAGAATTCAAGAACCGGCTGATTATGAGCCAGATCCATGTCGATACCGGTTTGGCGTAAAGTACCCAAACGAGGAACATAAAGGATATACCGAAGATGAAGTCGCCGATAATCTTGCGCTTCTTGCTGTAAATCAGAATGATGGCGATGAAGAACGCCGGCCATACAAAATCTGTGATGTTAAACGAGAAACCGGCACTCATGATCCATGCGGTGAGCGTGGTTCCGATATTGGCGCCCATGATAACGGAGATAGCCTGGGCTAGGGTAAGGAGACCAGCATTAACGAATGATACGGTCATCACCGTTGTGGCTGTAGAAGACTGCACCGCTGCGGTGATGAGCGTACCCGAGAGGATGCCCGTCAAACGATTGGTGGTCATGGTTCCTAACACATGGCGGAGCTGTGGTCCTGCCATCTTCTGCAAACTGTCGCTCATGGACTTCATACCGAACATCAGTAGGGCGAGTGCTCCAATAAGCTTAAAAAATATCCAAATCGACATATAATAACTTAATTAATGTTGTCAAATACATCAAGTTTCCGAATTTCTTCGTAACTTTACACTCTGTAGGCGTCTCTCTTCTAAAAAGAGTAAGCCGATGCTCAAAAAGCACCTTCGGGGGCTTCGAGAGCGGGTAGATTAGTTTAATTTTGTAACATAGTTTTAATACAAATGAAACAAGTAATTCAAATCCGTTGCAAAAATAATAAAAAATCTCAGAAAGTAGAAATCGGAAGCACACTTTTTGATATTTTTTCAGCATTTGACCTCAAAATGACCCACGGACCGGTGTCTGCAAGGGTAAATAACAAGGTTGAAGGCATGCATTATCGTGTTTATAATTCTAAAGATGTAGAATTCCTTGATATGACTTCTTCATCCGGTTCGCGTGCATATACCCGTACCCTCTTCTTTGTTCTCTGCAAGGCGGTACAGGACATTTATCCTGCTACAGATGTGGTGATTGATATCCCCGTATCGAATGGTTTCTACGTAGATATCCGCCTGGGCAGACCTGTTGTAGATGAAGATGTGAACATCATCCGCCGTCGCATGCAGGAGATTATCGATGCCAGGATGCCGATACGCCGCTTCACCGTGCCTACCGAAGAGGCAGTTGCGCTGTTCCAGGAGAAAGGGGATGTAGAGAAGGTGAAACTGCTCAAGACATCGGGCTCTATCTATACTACCTATTATAAAATAGGTGATTATGTAGATTATTACTACGGCACGCTGCTCACCAATACCTCGCAGCTCTATCTCTTCGGGCTGGAGAAATATTATGATGGCATGCTCCTGCGCATTCCTTCGCTCAAGAACCCGGATGTGCTGGGCGAAATGACCCGACAGGACAAGATGTTTGAGATATTCAAGGAGCATCATCGCTGGCAGAGTATCCTGGGCATCAGGACTGTAGGTGATTTTAACCAGGCGATAGATGCCAATCATTCTACCGACATCATCAATATCAGCGAGGCGCTGCAGGAGAAGAAGATTGCCAAGATTGCTGAGGAGATTGCCAGCCGCAAGGGCGTGAAACTGGTGCTGCTGGCAGGTCCTTCTTCTTCGGGCAAGACCACTTCGTGCAAGCGCCTGAGCATACAGCTTGCCGTAAACGGACTGAAACCGCTCCAGATTTCGCTCGATGATTATTTCGTAGATAGGGAGAAAACGCCGAAGGATGCTTCGGGCGAATATGATTATGAGAGCATCTATGCCCTGGATCTCGATTTGATCAACGAGCAGTTCAACGCCTTGTTCCGTGGTGAGGAGGTAGAATTGCCGAAGTATGATTTCCAGAGCGGAAAGAGTAAAAAGAGCGGCAACAAGCTGAAGATGAACGATAACAATGTGCTGGTGGTAGAGGGCATTCATGCATTGAACCCAGAGCTGACGGCCCACATCCCGCAGGAGCAGATATTCAGAGTATATGCTTCGGCGCTGACCACGATTCTTCTGGATAATCACAATTATATCCCGACGACAGACAACCGTTTGCTTCGCCGCATCATCCGCGATTACAAGTATCGAGGTGTCTCTGCCCAGGAAACCATTCATCGCTGGCCTTCGGTAAGGCTGGTGAGAACAAGTGGATATTCCCGTTCCAGGAGAATGCCGATGCGATGCTCAATACGGCGATGCTTTATGAGCTGGCTGTGATTAAGACGCAGGCAGAGCCGCTGCTGCAGCAGGTTCCGGAGAATTGCGAGGAATATGCTGAGGCTTACCGGTTGCTTAAGTTCCTGAAATACTTCAAGGGTATACCTTATAATAATCTGCCGCCTACTTCGCTTCTGCGAGAGTTCCTGGGTGGAAGCTCGTTCCATTATTAAAGGTTTTATCTTTCGGAGATAAGTTGGCTGTTTGAGTAGGACAGCCAACTGGCAGAAGCCGGACAGCGACTAGCGCCTTATCCGCTAGTCGGCTGTTTGTCTTTAACAGTCCTTGGAAATGGGTTTATCTGATTTCCTTTTAGGCGTCTGATTTTCTTTTTATGTGATAGACGAAAAACTCTTCACTCTTCACCAAATGCTCCGAAACCCCTGTGTTTATCGGCATTCCGAGGGGTGAAGAGTGTTCGGGCACTCTTCACCCACTCTTCACCACTCTTCACCTTCGGTCGCACAAAAAATGCGCCGGTCCTTTTAGCGGATTCTAAATCCGCCAGAGCTGAGCGGTGAAGAGTGGTGAAGAGAGGGTGAAGAGATACAAATAACTCTTCACCCCTCGGAATGCCGATAAACACAGGGGTTTCGGGCCGAAAGGTGAAGAGTGAAGAGTATTTCAGAGTATAGTTGCTATACTTTATTATAAAGCGTACGAATTTATAAAGCCTGCGGCTTAGAGCTTGCTGCCATAGCACAAGTCGCCGGCGTCGCCGAAGCCTGGCACGATATACTTATGCTCGTTCAAGCCCTCATCAATAGAGGCACACCAGATGGTAGTCTTGTCCTCAGGGAAGGTCTTCTTGATGTGCTCAATACCCTCAGGTGCAGCAAGAACACAGGCAATGTGGATATGTTTAGGATTGCCCTTGGTGAGGAAAGCCTTCATACCCATCTCCATGCTGATACCTGTGGCAAGCATAGGGTCGGCAATGATGAGCACCTTATCAGTAAGATCAGGTGTAGCGAGGTATTCGATATGTACGCCCACCTCAGTATGCTCCTTGTTGGTATACTCGCGATAAGCACTCACAAAGGCATTGCCAGAGTGGTCGAAAATATTGAGGAAACCTTCGTGGAAAGGAAGTCCGGCACGGAATATAGTACCGATGACAATCTTTTCGGTAGGAAGATTTACCTGGGCCACACCGAGCGGTGTAGTCACCTCAGTCTTTTCGTAATTGAGAGTCTTTGATATTTCAAAGGCTTCATACTCACCGATTCTCATAATGTTGTTGCGGAAGAGCAATCGGTTCTTTTGATAATCGCAGTCACGCATCTCTGCCAGATACCGGTTGATGATGCAATTGTGCTCGCTCAGATTATTTATCTTCATATAGCTGTAGTTTTTCTGCAAAGATATAATAAATCTCGGAAACGGCAAAATGTTTGGGCAATTATTTTCTCTCTGGAGGAATGAAAGAACATGTTACTATCTTATTTTTCCTTCAAATACCCTCTTATATAAATAGGTGTAAATCTCTGCTTGTTTTTCTCTAAGCAGAGATTTTTTGCAAAGTCAACGTGGCAAATGTCGGTCGAATCGGCTTTTTTTAAGTTCTTTAACCTAAAAAGCTTTTAAAAAGAAAGAATAATACCTAAGAATCTTTGCTATAAAACATATTTTTCGTAACTTTGCGGCGGTTTTGGGAGAATGATGATTTCTTCTGTCAACCAAGGTAAAAAGAAATTATTCACAACTTAAATACATTTAAAATAAAATGGCAAAGTTTGATAAGTCAGTTTTAGCAAAGTACGGAATCACAGGTACAACTGAGGTTCTCTACAATCCTTCTTATGAGGTATTGTTCAATGAGGAGACTAAGGAAGGTCTCGAGGGTTTTGAGGTTGGTCAGGAGACTGAGCTCGGTGCAGTTAACGTAATGACTGGTATTTACACTGGTCGTTCTCCTAAAGACAAGTTCATCGTTGACGATGCTACATCTCACGACACAGTATGGTGGGATTCTGAGGAGTATCACAACGATAACCACAAGGCAACTCCAGAGGCATGGAACGCCGTTAAGGAGATCGCTAAGAAGGAGCTTTCTAACAAGAAGTTGTTCGTAGTAGATGGTTTCTGCGGTACACACAAGGATACACGTATGAAGGTACGTTTCATCGTTGAGGTAGCATGGCAGGCACACTTCGTAACAAATATGTTCATCCGTCCTCAGAACGAGGCTGAGTTCGATCAGGAGCCAGACTTCATCGTTTACAATGCTTCTAAGGCAAAGGTTGAGAACTGGAAGGAGTTGGGTCTCCACTCAGAGACAGCTGTTGTATTCAACGTAACTTCTAAGGAGCAGGTTATCATCAACACATGGTATGGTGGTGAGATGAAGAAGGGTATGTTCTCTATGATGAACTACTTCTTGCCATTGAAGGGTATGGCTTCTATGCACTGCTCTGCCAACACAGATATGAACGGTGAGAATACTGCTATCTTCTTCGGTCTTTCTGGTACAGGTAAGACTACATTGTCAACAGACCCTAAGCGTAAGTTGATCGGTGACGATGAGCACGGATGGGACGACGAGGGTGTGTTCAACTTCGAAGGTGGTTGCTACGCTAAGGTTATCAACCTCGACAAGGAGTCTGAGCCAGACATCTACGGTGCTATCACACGTGACGCTCTCCTCGAGAACGTAACTGTAGCTAAGGATGGTAAGATTGACTTCGCAGATAAGACTGTTACCGAGAATACTCGTGTATCTTATCCTATCTACCACATCAAGAACATCCAGCGTCCATTCTCTCAGGGTCCAGCTGCTAAGCAGGTTATCTTCCTCTCAGCAGATGCATTCGGTGTATTGCCACCAGTATCTATCTTGAACGCTGAGCAGACTAAGTATTACTTCCTCTCTGGTTTCACAGCTAAGTTGGCTGGTACAGAGCGCGGTATCACCGAGCCTACTCCAACATTCTCTGCTTGCTTCGGTCAGGCATTCTTGGAGTTGCACCCAACTAAGTACGCTGAGGAGTTGGTAAAGAAGATGCAGAAGTCTGGTGCTAAGGCATACTTGGTTAACACAGGTTGGAACGGTACAGGCAAGCGTATCTCTATCCGCGATACACGTGGTATCATCGACGCTATCCTCGACCACTCAATCGACGCAGCTCCTACAAAGACTATCCCATTCTTCAACTTCGTAGTTCCTACACAGTTGGAAGGCGTAGATCCTAAGATCCTCGATCCACGTGATACATACGCTGATGCTTCTCAGTGGGAGGAGAAGGCTAAGGATTTGGCTGCTCGTTTCATCAAGAACTTCAAGAAGTATGAGACAAACGAGGCTGGTAAGGCTCTCGTTGCTGCTGGTCCACAGCTCTAATTCGACATTTCGAATTTATACTAAATATGGAATCCCGTTTCTCGCAAGAGAAGCGGGATTTCTTCGTTTTTACGCCTCGAAATCACTAAAAAACTTAAAAAATGCGCCTAAAATGAATAATTTGCATAATAATAAGGAGAAAAGGTCGAGTTTTTAAAGAATTCTCAGTAAATTTGCAGCTAAAAATAAAATAGGATAGAATGAAAAGGAAGTTTTTTGCTTTCATAGCGCTGATTACAGCTACGCTCTCGCTCTCTTCTTGCTTGAGCAGCGATGAAACAACAGTAGAATATACACATGATACAGCCATCACGGCTTTCTCGTTGGGTAGTCTTGACAGATATACCAAAACGAAGGCAGGTAAAGATACCTTGCTCAAGGCTAATGTGACGGGCTCTGACTATAAATTTTCCATAGATCAGGCACGACGCTGGATTTATAATGTAGATTCCTTGCCTTGTGGGGTGAGGGATACTGCCATGTTGGCTACTATCAGCAGCAAGAATAACAGCCCTATTCTCCTGATGGATATCAACAAGACTGATTCTGTCGCAGCATACTATTCAAGTTCTGATTCCATCAACTTCTCAAAGCCTCGCTTTATTAGAGTTTACAGCAGCGACTACTCTGCCTATGCCGAGTATCAGGTTACCGTAAACGTACATAAGGAGTTGCCTTATGAGTTAAGTGGCATGAGCTGGCTCAGAACAACAGTCAGTTGGCTGCGTTCTTAGATCTGAAGGCTGTAGCTTGTGGTGATGATGTCTATGTATTCGGCAAGACTGCCGATGGTACTAAGGTGCTGAAGTCAGCCATCAATAATGGCAGCGCCTGGTCACCTATTACGATGAACGTAGGCTTAAGTAGTGACGCTTACCAGAGTGCAGTAGCGCTGGATGGCGAACTCTATATCTCAGATGGCGGCAAAGTTTATGCTTCTGCCGATGCTGAAACATGGACATTGGTTCCTGGAAATGCAGATGTCAAGCAGCTCATTGGTGCAAGCAGCAAGTATCTCTATGCTTATACAGCTACAGGTATCTCTGTTTCAAAAGATAAGGGTGCCAGCTGGGAGGCAGAGAAACTTGATAAAGATGCTGACTATTTGCCAACACAGAATATCTCAATGAATGTGGCTGGCGTACTCTCTGCTAAGGATGTAGAGAACGTAATGCTGCTGGGTACTCGCGACAAGGCTTTGAAAGATACGGTTGCTACCACATGGTTGCGCACGGTTGACTATGCAAATGAAGACGGACAGTGGAACTATCTGGAAATCGAAAACAATAAAAGTGGAAAGATGCCTTGGCTGGATCAGGTAATTACCTGTGCTGCCGATACAGGCTTCGTTGCTTTAGGCAGTAACGGCAAATGGTATAAGAGCCAGAATGCCGGATTGACTTGGAAGCAGGATAAGATGGTTGTTCTGCCTGCTAAGTTTGCTACTGAAGGTCGTTTCGCTTTCTGTCGTGACAATCAACATTACTATTGGATTATCAGAAACGGATACGTATGGAGAGGACGTTTCAATATAGATGGCTGGAGGAGCAAGGAAGATTAATCATCCTGCTTGCCTTCTTAACTCTGGGCTGTATGGCGGTTCGTGCACAGGACGATCCGCAATATCGCATGGAGATAGGCGCCGGTGTGGGAGTAATGACCTATGAAGGCGACTTTAATGGAAATGTGCTTGGCGACATGCAACCTGCCGGTTTCCTGGTGGGAAGATACAATTTCGACCCCTACAAGGATTTGAAACTGAGCGTGGGCTTTGGAAAAATAAAAGGTTCTTCGGCAAATGTGGATACTTTCTATCCTGATTATGCTGAGAATTCCTATTCCTTCAATCATACGCTGGTGGATATGAATCTGGTGTTTGAGTACAACTTCTGGCCCTACGGAACAGGCAGAGACTATCGTGGAGCCCAGCGCCTGGTTCCTTATATACTGGGTGGCTTGGGAGCAACCTATGTAAAAGGTAATGAAAAAAATGTATTTACAGCCAACGTGCCTTTAGGCATCGGCGCAAAATATAAAGTAAACGAAAGGTTGAACTTGGGACTGGCCTGGACTTTCCATTTCTCGCTCAGCGATGAACTGGATGGTGTGAAAGACCCTTACTGGGTAAAGAGCAGTGGCATTTTCAAGAATACCGACTGCTATTCTACCATAGCCGTTTCGGTGACCTATAGTTTCAGTGCAAAATGTAAAACTTGTAATAAAGAAGAATGATGGACAACTTAGATATGAACAGGATTCCTGAGCACATCGCTATCATTATGGATGGCAATGGTCGCTGGGCAACAGAACGGGGCAAGGAGCGTAGCTACGGCCATCAGGCTGGAGTAGATACCGTGCGCCGAATTACATCGGAGTGTACCAGGTTGGGGGTAAAATATCTCACCCTCTATACTTTCTCTACAGAGAATTGGAACCGTCCGGCCGATGAGGTTGCTGCCTTGATGGGACTGGTACTGACTTCGCTCGAAGATGAAATCTTCATGAAGAATAATGTCCGCTTCCGTGTGATAGGCGATTTGAAACGCCTGCCACAACAGGTACAGGACAAGCTTCAGGAGACCATGGACCATACTGCGAAGAACGATGCTATGACTATGGTTGTGGCATTGAGCTATTCTTCACGTTGGGAAATCCTGAATGCTACAAAGAAAATGGTAAAAGAGGCGCTCGAGTCTGGTTCAACCTATGAGCAGATAGAGGATAAACTGACAGAGGAGAACTTCGAGAAGCATCTTGAGACCAGTTTTATGCCAGATCCTGAACTCCTGATACGTACAGGAGGTGAACTCCGTATCAGCAACTATCTTCTTTGGCAGATAGCTTATTCAGAGTTGTATTTCTGTGATACCTTCTGGCCAGACTTCAATGAAGAAGATCTGCACAAGGCAATAGCAAGTTATCAGAACCGCCAACGTCGATTTGGAAAAACCGAGGCACAGGTGGAAGAGGAGGAGAAATAAGCAAACCTCATACAAGCATAGAAAAATCATATTATATATAATAAGGTATAAATGAATAGATTTAAAAAGATTTTCATCCTGCTGTTCGGCGTAATGGCATGCATGCAGATTCAGGCACAAGATAAAATCGTAAACCCTGACATCTCGTATGCTGGTACACCTCGTACCCTTAAGATTGGTGGTATCAATGTTTCGGGTGTTGAGGGCTACGAAGACTATGTTCTCACAGGTATCTCAGGCCTCAGTGTGGGCGACGAGATTACTGTGCCTGGCGACGAGATTACCAATGCCGTAAAGCGCTACTGGAAACATGGACTCTTCTCGAAGGTGGCTATCGCTGCCGACTCTATCGTAGGTGAGAAGCTTTATCTCCATATCTATCTTGCGGTTCGTCCACGTATCTCTAATATCAACTATGTAGGTTTGAAGAAGAGCGAGCGTGAAGATATGGAGCAGAAGTTGGGTATGGTAAAGGGCACTCAGGTAACTCCGAATATGCTCGACCGTGCCAAGATTCTCGCCAAGAAGTATTTCGATGATAAGGGCTTCAAGAACGCTGATATCCAGATTAACCAGCGCGATGATATTGCCAACAAGGGACAGGTAATCCTGGATGTTGTTGTTGACAAGAAAGAAAAAATCAAGGTTCATCAGATAACAATCGATGGAAACGAACAACTTTCTGACCGCAAGATTAAGGGTGGACTTTTCTCGAAGGGTGCTTTTGCCAAGACGCATGAGCTGGTAAGTTCGCTACTTTCTTCAAGTCGAAGAAGTTTACCCCTGAGAGATGGAAGGAAGATAAGCAGAAACTCATCGACAAATATAATGAGTATGGTTTCCGTGATGCTCAGATTCTGGAAGATAGCGTGAGCAACTTCGATGAGAAGCACGTTAATATCTACATCAAGGTAGATGAAGGTAAGAAATACTATATCCGTAACATCTCCTGGGCAGGTAATACCGTTTACTCTTCAGCTTATCTCGAAGCATTGCTCGGCATGAAGAAGGGCGATGTATATAACCAGAAGATATTGGGTAAGCGCCTGAATGAAGATGATGACGCTGTTTCTAACCTCTACTATAATAATGGTTATGTGTTCTCTCGTATCGAACCGACTGAAATCAATATTGATGGCGATTCTATCGATTTGGAGATGCGCGTAACAGAGGGACCTCAGGCTTATCTGAGCCATGTACGTATCAATGGTAATACCCGTCTTTACGAAAACGTAGTGCGCCGTGAACTTCGTACCAAGCCAGGCGACCTTTTCTCTAAAGATGCTCTGATGCGTTCTGCTCGTGAGCTTGCTTCTATGGGACACTTTGATCCAGAGAAGGTTAGCCCGGATGTAAAGCCTAATCCTGAAGATGGTACGGTTGATGTAAACTGGAACCTGGAGCAGAAGAGTAACGACCAGATTGAGTTCTCGCTCGGTTGGGGTCAGACGGGTGTCATCGGACGTGTGGGCTTGAAGCTCAACAACTTCTCTATGGCAAACCTCTTCAACAAAAACAAGGAGCATCGTGGTATCATGCCTATCGGTGATGGTGAGGTGCTGAGTATCGGTGCACAGACCAATGGTACCTACTATCAGAGCTATAACGTAAGCTACTCTACCAACTGGTTTGGCGGCAAGCGCCCTATCCAGTTCAGCGTAGGTGCATACTACAGTAAGAGTACCGACGTGTCAAGCAACTATTACAATAGTGCAGCCATGTACAACTATCAGAGTTACTTATATGGCTATGGTTCTAGTTACTATAACAACTACGAGAATTATTACGATCCAGACAAGTATATCCAGATGGTGGGTGTAAGCCTCGGTTGGGGTAAGCGCCTCCGTTGGCCGGATGATTACTTCACCTTGTCTGTACAGTTGGCTTACCAGCGCTACATGATGAAGAACTGGAGCTATATGTTGATGACCAACGGTAATGCGAACAACTTGAACTTGACCATCGCATTGAACCGAACATCAACCGATAACCAACTCTTCCCACGTCGTGGTTCTGAGGTTGAGGCAAGTGTCAACCTTACTCCACCATGGAGTGCGTTCGACAACAAGGACTACAAGAATCTTGCCAACGATTCTAAGTCGCCAACCTATTCTGCTGAGCAGCAGGAGAAGTACAGATGGATTGAATACCATAAGTGGAAGTTCAAGGCAAAGACTTATACTGCACTCACAGAGGGTCAGAAATGCTTCGTATTGATGACCCGTGTAGAACTCGGTTTGCTCGGTTCTTATAACAAGTATAAGAAGAGTCCGTTCGAGACCTACTATGTGGGTGGTGACGGTATGAGTGGATACTCATCATATTATGGTGAGGAAACAATCGGACTCCGCGGTTATGAGAATGGTTCTGTATCTTACAGTCCTACAACCGGTTACTATGCTTATGCATACGACCGCTTCTCATTGGAGCTTCGCTATCCATTCCTCTTAGGTAACACAACCATTTACGGTTTGACCTTCGTAGAGGCTGGTAACGCCTGGTATGAAACCAAGAAGTTCAACCCATTCAGCATGAAACGTAGTGCCGGTGTCGGTGTACGTATCTTCTTGCCTATGGTTGGTCTGATGGGTATTGACTGGGCTTACGGTTTCGATACTGTATGGAATGGTAGCTCATATAAGAAGGGTGGAAGCCAGTTCCACTTCATCTTAGGTCAGGAATTCTAAAAATGGGTTTTATGAAGAAAATAGTATTGATGCTGATGATGGCTGTAGCAGCCATCTCAGCACATGCACAGAAATATGCATTGATAGATATGGAGTACATCTTGAAGAATGTACCGCTTATGAGCGTGCCAACGAGCAGCTGAATCAGGTAAGCCGCAAATGGCAGGCTGAGGTAGAAGCTCTTAACACAGAGGCAAGCACCATGTATAAGAACTATCAGAACGAGGTAGTGTTCCTTTCCCAGGAGCAGAAGAAGGCTAAGCAGGATGCCATCATGCAGAAAGAGAAGGAGGCTAGCGATTTGAAGAAAAAATATTTTGGTGCAGAAGGCGACCTTTATAAGATGCGTGAGGCATTGATGGGACCTATTCAGGAAGAGATTTATACAGCCGTAAAAGAGATTTCAGACCTGCGCGGATATTCGCTTGTTCTCGATAGAGCTAGCAACAGCGGCATCATCTTTGGCTCTCCTAAGATAGATATTAGCAACGAAGTGCTCCAAAAATTAGGTTATTCCAAATAATAATTGTATATTTGCAGCCGGTAAGTATATCTGCCAATGGTTGGCAGCATGAAAACTTCATTTAGAAATTAATAATTAAAAAGAATAGAACAATGAAAAAGCTTATTTTAATGTTGATGCTCTGTGCACCAATGACAATGATGGCTCAGAAGTTTGGTAAAGTAAATACTCAGCAGATTATGCAGTCTTTGCCAGATGTAGCTAAGGCTAATGGCGAGATGGAAGCTCTCCAGAAGCAGAAGGAGAATGACTTGAAGTCTATGCAGGATGAGTTCCAGCGTAAGGCTGACGAGTATCAGAAGGGTTCCAGCACAATGAACGCTACAGCAAAGCAGCAGAAGGAAACTGAGTTGCAGACTCTCCAGCAGAAAATTCAGCAGGCTTACCAGGATGGTCAGCAGGAGTTGCAGAAGAAGAGCAGCGAACTCATGCAGCCTATCGTAGCAAAGGTACGTACAGCTATCGAGGCTGTAGGCAAGGCTGGCAACTACACCTTCATCTTCGAGGATGGTGCAGCTGTATATACAGGTACTAACGTAGTAGACGTTACTAAGGAAGTACAGGCTAAGATTAAGTAATCAAGGCAAATAAAAAGAATATAGATTGAGGGCAGGCAGAAGTGCTTGCCCTTATTTCTCATTTTCAATAACGAGGTATTTATAAGGTATTCATCATAAACGGTATCACTCATCATGAAAAAGAATCTCTTATTTCTGGCTTTTGCTCTCATCTCTTTGACTGTTTCAGCCCAGCATACAACGCCTGCAGCAAAGGTTCAGCAACAACAGATTGCTGTATCTGCTCCTTTGCATTTTGGCTACTTTAGTTTTGATAAGGTTTTTCATACTATGCCAGGTTACGCTATAGCCAAGCATAATATGGATGAACTCCGTGAGAAATACGATGCAGAAACGAAACGTGTAGAAACTGAGTTTAATGCTAAGTATGAGGAATTTCTTGATGGACAGCGCACTTATGCCAAGACAATTCTGGAGAAACGTCAGGCTGAATTGCGTGAATTGATGGAGAAAAATATTGCCTTCAAGGCTGAGGCTACCCGCCTGTTGCAGCAAGCAGAGAATGATGCTTATGCTCCGCTCAAAGCAAAAATAAACGAGGAAGCTAAAAAGATTGGCAAGCAGAAGGCTTTGCCTTTATCATCAATACAGACAATAATGCAGCTCCTTATCTCAACGAAGAGATGGGGGAGGATATTACAGCTTTGCTGGAGGAGACTTTGAAATGATGTTGCCTTCTAATCCCGGACCAATCGGTGTCTTTGATTCTGGTTATGGCGGACTTACCATCCTGCATGGGTTGCGCCAGATGATGCCTCAGTATGATTATATGTACTTGGGTGATAACGCTCGTGCTCCTTATGGCTCGCGTTCGTTTGAGGTGGTTTATAAGTTCACACGCCAGGCTGTGCTTAAACTTTTCTCTATGGGGTGTCATCTCGTTATCCTGGGATGTAATACGGCTTCGGCTAAGGCACTACGTTCTTTGCAGCAGCGCGATATTCCTGAGTTGGATCCCAGCAGAAGAGTTCTGGGTATTATCCGCCCTACTGCCGAAGTAATTGGTACTATTACCAAGAGTAATCACGTGGGACTTCTGGCTACAGAAGGTACTATTAAAAGCCAAAGTTATAATATGGAAATTTCGAAACTTTGGCCAGAGATTCAGGTGAGTGGCGTGGCTTGTCCGCTTTGGGCTGCCATCGTGGAAGCCAATGAAGCAGATAGTCCGGGAGCTGATTATTTCGTAAAGAAACGCATCGACCAGCTGATGCTGAAGGACGCTGATATTGATACCATTATTTTGGGTTGCACGCATTATCCGCTTCTTATGAGCAGCATTGTGAAGAATCTTCCTGATGGCGTAAGAGTGGTTCCACAAGGACAATATGTAGCAAACAGTCTGAAAGATTATCTGAAGCGCCATCCGCAGATGGAACAGATGATAACCAAAACAGGCTCTTGCCGATATCTCACAACAGAGAGTGAGGATAAATTCAAGGAATCTGCACAGATTTTCCTTCATGAACAGGTGGAGGTTACACATGTAGATCTTGAATAGTTTATAGTTAATAATTTATAGTTAATAGTTATGCAAGAAACAAGACAAAACCGTATATCAAGACTTCTCCAGAAGGAGTTGAGTCTTATCTTCCAGTCACAAACTCGCATGATGCATGGTGTGATGGTAAGTGTTACTAAGGTTAGAGTAAGTCCAGATCTCAGTATCTGTACAGCTTACTTGAGTGTGTTCCCTTCTGAAAAAGGAGAGGAGATTTTGAAGAATATCAATGCAAATGAGAAGACGATCCGTTTCGACTTGGGTAAAAAAGTGAGAAACCAGTTACGTATTATTCCAGAACTCCGTTTCTTCCTTGATGATAGTCTCGATTATTTGGAGCACATTGATGAACTCTTGAAAAAGTAAAAGAGTAAGGAAGTAAAAAGACAAGGGAGTTAAGACGGCAATTCTTGACTCCCTATACTGTTATATAAATAAGGTAAGATAGAATTATGAATTTCCCATTCTTTATAGCTCGCAGGTATCTTTTCTCTAAGAAGAGTACGCACGTCATCAACGTCATCAGTTCTATTTCTGTAATAGGAGTGGCGGTAGCTACGATGGCTCTGGTCATCGTTCTGAGTGTTTTTAACGGCTTCCATGACCTGGTAGCTTCACTCTTTACGAGTTTTGACCCACAACTCAAGGTTGTGCCTGTTGAGGGAAAGACTGCACCTGCAGATGATCCTATTCTTACTAAGATTCGTCTTTTGCCGCAGGTAGATGTTGCAACAGAAACCGTAGAAGATCAAGCTCTTGCAATCTATAATGATCATCAGGCTATGGTGAAAATCAAGGGTGTAGATGATAATTTTGCAGAACTTTCTCATATTACAGATATTTTATATGGTGATGGCTCTTTCTCCTTGCATGCTGCCAATCTGGAATATGGAACAGTAGGTATCCGTCTTGCCCAGAATTTAGGCATAGGAGCACAATGGGATGGTTTCCTGAAAATCTATGCTCCTAAAAAGGAAGGACAGCTGGATATGACTAACCCTGGTGATGGCTTTGTTGTTGACTCGCTCAACTCTCCTGGCGTACTTTTTGCCGTTAAACAGGCTAAGTATGATAAAAACTACATCATCACTTCTATTTCATTTGCCCGAAATCTCTTTGGTCAGCAAGGTATGCTCTCTGATTTGGAATTACGCTTGAAACCGGGTAGCAATCTGGATGCTGTAAAGGCTGAGATGCAGCAGATAGCTGGTAATAAATATAAAGTGCTTGACAGATTTGAACAACAGGAAGATACCTTTAAAATTATGTCGATAGAGAAGATGATTGCTTATATCTTCCTGACCTTTATCTTAGTTGTTGCATGTTTCAATATCATCGGCTCGCTTTCTATGCTTATTATTGATAAGAAAAATGATGTAGTGACTCTTCGTAATCTTGGAGCTAACGATAAGCAGATTACCAGAGTATTTCTTTTTGAAGGTAGAATGATAGCTGTGATAGGTGCTGTTATCGGTATTGGATTGGGCTTGCTCCTCTGCTTTTTGCAGCAGCAATATGGATTTGTACGTCTGGGAGATTCTGAAGGCTCCTTTATTGTTGATGCTTATCCGGTAAGTGTCCATTACTCAGATGTTGCCATTATCTTCGTTACTGTAATTGCTGTAGGTTGGCTTGCTGTATGGTATCCTGTAAGAGCGCTGAGTAAAAGGCTGTTGAGTTAAAACCTACAGAATTTCTTATACTTGGGTGCATATACTAAAAGAAATGGCATGAATCTTTCATGGGGGATTCATGCCATTTCTTGTTCTAATTGATTTTTTATTTTTTCCTGATGAGTGTAAGACCATCGCGTAGTGGTAAGATAACAACCTCTACCCTAGGATCTTTTGCTATTAAATCATTGAAAGCCCGAATGCCTTGAGTCTGGTGGTCTCGGTCGTAGGCAGGATCGATGACGTGACCATCCCAAAGAGTATTGTCTGCAAGGATGTAGCCTCCAGGGTTCAGGATGCTCATAACCATTTCATACGTTTCTATATAGGTACGCTTATCGCCATCAACAAAAGCCATATCGAATTTTACGCCTAGTTGGGGCGCTTCTATGTTGGCATCACCGATGCGGAAGTCAATCTTGTCGGCAACATTCGAACCTTCTATCCAGGGATGGGTAAAATCTTCCATCTCATCATTGATTTCGAAAGTGTAGAGTTTTCCACCTTCCTGCAATCCCTGGGCCAGGCAGATAGCACTATAGCCACTAAATGTGCCTACTTCCAGAATATTCTTCGGGCGAATCATCTCTACAAGCATCTTGAGAAGTCTGCCCTGAATATGGCCGCTAGCCATACGTCCATGGATAGTATGTATATTGGTGGCGCGGTAAAGACGATACAGATAATCGCCTTCAGGCTCTATATGCTGGCAGATATATTTGTCTATGAGTTCAGTCTCTGTCATAATCTGATGGATTTAGAGTAACGGAAATCTTACTCTTCTGTTTCTTTCTGTGCTAAGATTCCTGAAATGGCAAGTTCGTAAGAAGCCAGACCGAAACCGCAGATTACGCCCAGGCAAGCACAGGAAATATATGAATGATGGCGGAACTCTTCACGTTTATGCACATTAGAGATGTGTACTTCAACGCAAGGGCATTTCAAACTGCGAATACAATCCTGCAAGGCGATGCTGGTATGAGTATAGGCGCCAGCATTGAGTACTACACCATCATAGGAAAAACCTACTTCCTGCAGCTTGTTGATTAACTCGCCTTCAATGTTGCTCTGAAAGTACTCTATCTCAATATCAGGGAATTTCGCTTTCAGCTTAGGCAGATAACTCTCGAAAGAATTGCTACCATAAATACCCGGTTCTCTTACACCAAGAAGGTTCAAGTTTGGACCATTAATAATTTGTATCTTCATATTTACTTGATTTTTAATCGTAATCCATATTTTTTTCGTATCTTTGCGGCAGAGATCTTTTGTATTCTCCTGTCTTATGCAAAGACGATGCAAAGATACAATAAATTAAGGAAACTGACAAAAAATGAGGAATGAAATTATAAAGAACTATATGAGATACCTCAAGTTGGGGCGTAATTTCTCCAAAAATACGTTGGATGCCTATTACCATGACTTGAATTTTCTCTTAGAGTATGCTGATAAAAACAATTTGGTGCTGACGGAAATGAAATTGGAAGACTTGGAGAATTTTTCTGCAAGTTTGCATGATCGTGGTGTTTCTGCTCGTTCACAAGCTCGGATTTTGAGCGGAATCCGTTCTTTCTACCGGTATCTGGTGCTCGATGATTATATAAAAGACGATCCGACCGAATTACTGGTTTCTCCCCAAATAGGAAAGCATTTGCCGGAATATTTATCTGTAGAAGAGGTAGATATGCTTGAAGGGGCTATTGATTTGGAAAAATGGGAGGGACAGCGTAATAAGGCGATTATAGAAACCCTGTTCTCATGTGGCCTTCGCGTTTCGGAACTTGTGAATCTAAAGAAAAGCGATGTGTTTGAAGAAGAAAAGTTTATTAGGGTCATAGGTAAAGGTAACAAGGAACGCATCGTTCCTATTTCTGGTAAGGCTCTGAAAGAAATCAATCTTTGGTATATAGACCGGAATCTGATGACAATCAAGCCAGGTGAGGAAGACTATGTCTTTTTGAATCGTAGAGGTGCTCATCTCACACGCAATATGATACTTATCATGATAAAAAATGCGGCTTATGATGCAGGAATCAAGAAAACCATTTCTCCTCATACTTTACGCCATAGTTTTGCTACAGCCTTGTTGAAAGGTGGAGCCGATCTGAGGGTAATTCAGGCCTTGTTGGGGCATGAAGATATTGGAACCACAGAGATTTATACTCATCTTGAAACTTCAGATTTGCGCAGAGCTATCTTGGAACATCATCCTCGAAATATCAAATATAGTGAAGAAAACCAAGTGCTTGATTCTTATAAAACAGACAAAAGATGCCCGAATAACAGATAAAGCACAAGGAATTGACGTTTTTTATATAGGAATATGACAAAATCTGAAAAAATATGAGTAACTTTGCAGCCGCAAAATAATGAATATCAATAATTAATAGAAATAAAGTAAGAAAATATGGCATATTTGTTTTCATCAGAATCAGTTTCTGAAGGACATCCAGATAAAGTGGCTGATCAGATTTCAGATGCATTGCTTGACCAGTTTTTGGCTTACGATGACCACGCTCATTGCGCCATCGAAACCTTTTGTACTACTGGTCAGGTAGTAATCATGGGTGAGGTTCGCTCTAACGTTTATGTTGATTTGCAGACCATTGCCCGCAAGACTATCAAGAAAATCGGTTATACCAAGAGCGAATATCAGTTTGACGGCGACTCTTGTGGTGTGCTTACTGCTATCCATGAACAGAGCGATGATATTAACCGCGGTGTAAGTCGTGAGGAGGATGAGAATCAGGGTGCAGGCGACCAGGGTATGATGTTCGGTTATGCTACAACGGAAACCGAAAATTATATGCCGGTATCACTCGACTTGGCTCAGCTCATCATGCGTGTACTTGCAGATATCCGCAAGGAGGGCAAGGTGATGACTTATCTCCGTCCAGACTCTAAGAGCCAGGTAACTATCGAATATTCTGACGATAATATCCCACAGCGCATCGATACCATCGTAGTTTCTACCCAGCATGATGATTTTATCAAGAAGGCAAATGGTGAGGACGATGATGATGCTATGCTGGCAAAGATTCGTGAGGATGTAATCAATATCCTGATTCCAAGAGTAAAGACTCACCTGAGTGATAAGGTGTTGGCTCTCTTCAATGATGACATCAAGTACTTCGTAAACCCTACAGGTAAGTTTGTGATTGGTGGTCCTCATGGAGATACAGGTCTTACCGGTCGTAAGATCATTGTAGATACTTATGGAGGTAAGGGTGCTCATGGTGGTGGTGCCTTCTCAGGTAAGGATAGCAGTAAGGTTGACCGTTCGGCTGCTTATGCTGCCCGTTATATTGCAAAGAATATGGTTGCTGCCGGCGTTGCAGATGAAATGTTGGTTCAGGTAAGTTATGCTATCGGTGTGGCAGAACCGGTTAGTATCTATGTAAATACTTACGGCAGAAGCCATGTGAATATGACTGACGGCGAGATTGCAAAGAAAATTGCAGAAATGTTTGATCTTCGTCCTAAAGCAATCGAGCGCCAGTTGAAGTTGCGCCAGCCAATGTTCCAGGAAACTGCGGCATATGGACACATGGGACGTAAGAATGAGATAGTAGAGAAAACCTTCACCAGCCGATATCATGAGGCTAAAACTGTGAAGGTAGAACTCTTTACATGGGAAAAATTAGATAAGGTAGACGAAATCAAGAAAGTTTTCGGACTTTAAGGAATGGTGCAACAGGCAGATTCGATACAGACAGATGCCGCACTTGAGGCTGAATCGCAACAGCAAGTGCTCAGGCAACATAGCAGCCAGCTCACACCCAAAGAGGTGTTGAGCTGGTTGCCTAAGAATGCAACGCCAGCTCAGCAGGACTCCATGATTAGGCACATATCAAGCCCAGTGAGATTCATTGGAGCGAGATGCCGGATACATTACACTTGCCAGGACATAAGGCAGGTAAGAGTTTTAGGGATGTAAGTTTGCCACAATATTATCGTGAGTCATTCTTTTCAAAAGATTCTCTGTTTCATCCGGAATTAAAGGGTGGACGCTTAGGGGTGGCAGGTGATCCTGTTCCCTATACGGTAGCTGGTGATAGCTTTATTACTTCATTGCTGTTGGTCTGTTTTCTCTTGGCTTGTATAGCATTCTCTAAATCTAAGCATTTTGTTATACGCCAGGCAAAAACCTTCTTCCGTACTCCACGCATCGGTACAACAGAGGTGACGGAGACCAGTTCTGAAGTAAGATACCAGTTCTTCTTCGTGTTGCAGACCTGTCTTTTGCTGGCAATCGGGTATTTCATTTATTCGAAAGCATCTATCAGCGATACGTTTATCGTAGACCAATATCAGGTAATCAGTATATACGCTGGTTGTATGGGGGGCTATTTCTTGTTGAAGGCGTTCCTCTATGTGATTTCTGGTTGGGTATTCTTTGAAAAGAAAAAAAATGTACAATGGCTCAAGGCATACTTGTTCCTAATATCATGTCAAGGAGTGGCCTTGTTTCCAATGGTGATGCTTTTGTCGTATTTCGATTTCCCATTGCAAATTGCAGTGATATACACGTTGACTATCCTTGGATTAGTTAAATTGTTGGCTTTTTTGAAGGCTTACATTATCTTTTTTAGAAGAAATGGCGTGTTTCTGCAAATATTTTTGTACTTTTGTGCCCTTGAAGTGATACCCTTGTTCGCTCTTTGGGGTGGACTTGTGTTAATCAGTCATTATTTGAAAATAAACTTTTAAGACAAAATGATAAAGAAAATTTTAGTTTCTCAGCCAAAACCTGCAAGTGAGAAGTCTCCTTACTTCGATATCCAGGCTCAATATGGAGTAGAATGCGTGTTCCGTCCATTCTTTAAGGTAGAGGGGCTCTCTTCTAAAGAATTCCGTCAGCAGAAAATAAATTTGCTTGACTATACTGCTGTCGTATTTACATCTCGTCATGCAGTAGACAACTACTTTAAATTAGCTAAGGAGATGCGTATCACAATTCCTGAAGATATGAAATATTTCTGTGTGATAGAGACTATCGCTCTCTACATCCAAAAGTATGTTCAGTATCGCAAGCGTAAGGTGTTCTTTGGTGATACAGGTAAAATTGATGGGTTGATGGGACAGATGCTCGCCATAAAACCGAGAAATATCTGGTACCATTAAGCAGTGTTCATAATGATGATATTGCCAACTTGCTTGATGAGAAAAAACTCAATCATACAGAATGTGTAATGTATCGTACTGTAAGCAATGATTTCTCAGAAGAGGAAATCAAGAACTTCGATTATGATATGATGCTTTTCTTTAGCCCAACAGGTGTAAAGGCTCTGAAGAAGAATTTCCCTAATTTTGAACAAGGGAATATCGCTGTTGGCGCTTTTGGTCCTGCTACAGCAAAAACGGTTGAAGATGAGGGCTTACGCTTGATCTGGAGGCTCCTAATAAAGTTTTTCCATCTATGACAGGTGCTTGGCAGATTATCTGAAACGTCATAATAAATAGAAAATATTTAATAGAATAGATATGTCAACAGACAGAAATAAAACATTCGGAAAGAAAGAGCATCTATGTAAACTGACACTTATAGAACAGCTCTTTGGAGGTGGTGCTAAAGCAATGACGGCATGGCCTATGAGAATGGTGTTTCTTCTTGTTGACAAGAAAGATGAGCAAGCCCCTTCTGTTCAAGTTCTTATCAGTGTATCAAAGCGTTATTTTAAGCACGCAGTAAAACGCAATCGGGTAAAGCGACAGATACGTGAAGCTTTTCGTTATCAAAAACAAGAGCTGGAGACTTGTATGCAGAATTATGTTGGAAAACAATTGCTTGTGGCTTTTGTTTGGCAAACAGAACAATTGCAGCCTTCAAAGCTGGTTTCAACCAAAATGACTAAACTTTTGGATAGATTGGTTGATAATATCAAGGAGATGCAATCTGAAACAGTCATGAAAGAGAGCAGTTTATGATGAAGATTCTCTTTATGATAGCACATGGCATGAGAAAGGTGTTGGTATGGATTCTTATACTGCCGATATTGTTTTATCAGAAGTGTATTACTCCTTATACGCCACCTTCCTGTCGCTTTCAGCCCACTTGCTCAGAGTATGCGAGACAAGCATCCTGAAGCATGGTCCCTTTAAGGGACTGGCTTTGGCTGTTTGGCGCATCTTAAGATGCAATCCTTGGGGTGGTTCGGGTTATGATCCCGTACCGTAAGTTTCCGACTGTATTGTTGGGCCCCTTATACATATTATATAATATAATAAAAAATCATATTCTATGGCAAAAAATTTTGTTGAAGAATTGAAATGGCGTGGTATGCTGGCGCAGATAATGCCAGGTACTGAGGAATATCTCAACACCCACATGGTGTCTGCCTATCTCGGAACCGACCCTACTGCAGACTCTCTGCACATCGGTCACCTTTGTGGTATCATGATGTTGCGTCACTTGCAGCGTTGTGGCCATAAGCCTTATCTCCTCGTCGCGGTGCCACGGGTATGATTGGCGACCCTTCTGGCAAGAGCCAGGAGCGCAATCTTCTCGATTCAGAGACTCTCTATCATAACCAGGAAGCTATCAAGAAGCAGGTATCTAAGTTCCTCGACTTCGATGGCAATGAGCCTAACAAGGCGGAGTTGGTGAACAACTACGACTGGATGAAGGACTTCACCTTCCTCGATTTCGCTCGTGTGGTTGGTAAGCATATCACTGTAAACTACATGATGGCGAAGGATAGCGTGCAGAAGCGTTTGAACGGTGAGGCTCGCGACGGCTTGTCTTTCACTGAGTTCACCTATCAGTTGCTCCAGGGCTACGACTTCCTCTATCAGTATGAGAAGTATGGTGTTCGTCTCCAGTTGGGTGGTAACGACCAGTGGGGTAACATGACTACCGGTACTGAGCTGATTCACCGCACATTGGGTAACGACGCAGAGTGCTTCTGCCTCACTTGTCCTTTGATTACCAAGGCAGACGGCAAGAAGTTCGGTAAGACAGAGAGCGGTAACATCTGGTTGGACCGTAACCGCACTACTCCTTACGCTTTCTACCAGTTCTGGTTGAACGTAAGCGATGACGATGCAGAGAAGTATATCAAGATCTTTACCGACCTCGATAAGGAGACTATTGATGCCCTCGTAGAGGAGCACAAGCAGGATCCAGGTCGCCGTGTACTCCAGAAGCGTCTGGCTGAGGAGGTTACCATAATGGTTCACTCTCAGGAGGATTTGGATATGGCTATCGCAGCCAGCAACATCCTCTTCGGTAAGGCAACCAAGGAGAACTTGGCACAGCTCGATGAGGCTACATTGAACGATGTATTTGCCAATGTACCTCACTACGACCTCGACAAGAACTTGCTCGGTGGTACAGCTGTTGACCTCTTCAACCAGGAAGGTATGCAGATCTTCCCAAGTAAGAGCGAGATGCGCAAGCTCGTTAAGGGTGGTGGCGTTTCACTCAACAAGGAGAAGCTCAATGCATTCGACCAGGTAATTACTGCTGAAGACCTGATTGACGGCAAGTATCTTTTGGTTCAGAAAGGTAAGAAGAACTACTTCTTGATTACCGTTAAGTAATCGTTAAAAGTATTGAAAATATTTGGTAGTGGAGAAAAAATCCACTACCTTTGCATTCGATTTGCTTGTCCTATGGTGTAATGGTAGCACTACAGTTTTTGGTTCTGTCAGTGGTGGTTCGAATCCGCCTGGGACAACAGGTCATAAATAACCCTTCAAGTCTTTGCGGATTTGAAGGGTTATTTTGTTATATAAGAGTTTAGTTTAGGTAGAGAAAGTTTATGCAAGAGATAGACTTGATATTTCAGCAGTATTATCGTCCGCTATGTCTTTATGCCACTCATTATCTGCATGATATCGATGAGGCTGAAGACGTGGTGCAGGATTGTTTTGTGAAATTGATAAGTAGAAGCATCATGCCGGAAAACATCAAGGCTTTCTTATATACCTCTGTGCGCAATGCCTGCATCGACCTGTTGCGCCGCCAGTCTCCGATAGATACGGAGATTACTCCTACCGATTTATGTGGCGTGATTTCTGATGACCAGGCACAGGAAAGTTCTTTCCGGGAGGCAGAACTGTGGACGGCTATCGAGCTATTGCCCGAACGATGCAGGGAAATTTTCCTGATGAGCAAGCGTGACGGAATGACTTATCGGGAGATAGCTGAAGAACTGAACCTGTCGGAAAAGACCGTGGAGCATCAGATTTCCAAGGCTTTAAAGACCTTACGAGGCAAGAAAGATGATTTTCTTGCAGATTTTTTCTATATTTTACCTTTCATCCATGGGGGTATTCTGTAATTCTTGCGTTATAGCAATAAAAGAATGAATAAAAGTACAGTTATGAAAGGTAAAGAGATTATTTTTGCGCTCTCAATTCTTGCCTTGCCAGCTCCAACGTTGGCAGGCACGCCGAAGATGATGGTGGAGGCTCAGACTTCTACCACCATCCGTCAGCAGATGGATTGGCTGCACCGCATCAGGAGAATCAACTTCGTCTATGATTCATCGCTTGATGGGGATTTGAACATCAAGTATCATGGACCAGACATCCAGCATCTTCCGGTGAAGAAGGCACTGAAGGCGCTTTTCGAGCAAACTCATATTCTATATAATATCAATGCGAACTATGTGATATTGAAGCGAAAACCCGTACAACAAATATCAACATCTTACACGAATATCAATCACAAAGTTCAGCAGGTTCAGCGTCGCCACACTCTCAGCGGATACGTCCGTGACGAGAGTGGCGAATCGCTGATTAATGCCACTATCTATGATTTGACGGATGGCATCGGTACAACCACCAATGAATATGGTTTCTTTTCGCTTACCCTGCCTGAAGGCGAGCACCAGCTTCGCTTTTCGTATGTGGGCTATGCCGACAAGGTGGAAAAATTGAATCTTTCGAAAGATATGCATCATAATATGGCGCTCCGGTAGATGGTAAACTGCCTGAGGTGGTGGTGGATGGCGATTTGAACTCTCCGCTTCTTACTACGCAAACCGGCAAGCGCTCCTTTTCGAACAAGGATATCAAGACAGAGTTTGCCCTGATGTCTTCACCGGATGTGGTGAAGACCCTGCAGCGTGTGAGTGGAGTGGCAGAAGGACAGGAGTTGGCAAGCGGACTCTATGTGCATGGCGGCAATGGTGATGAGAACCTTTATCTGATAGATGGTACTCCGCTTTATGATACGAATCATGCGCTGGGGCTTTTCTCCAGTTTTAATGCCGATGTGGTGAAGAATGTGGATTTCTACAAGAGCGACTTTCCTGCACGATATGGTGGAAGATTGTCGTCGGTGGTGGATGTGCGTACAGCCGATGGAAACATGAATCAGTTTCATGGTGCCTATCGCATCGGACTGCTCGATGCCAGTGTGCAGTTTGAGGGACCTATCCGGAAAGGCAAGACCTCTTATAATATAGGTATGCGCCGTTCCTGGATGGATCTGCTGTCCCGTCCCTTGACCAAGGCTTTCTCTGAGCCAGACGACAAACTTTCGATAGGTTATTACTTCATGGACCTGAATGCCAAGGTAACCCATCGGTTCAGTGACCGTTCGAAGATAGACTTGAGTCTCTATCACGGAAAAGACAGTTGGGACGTGAAGGATGATTATGATGAAAGTAAGGTGGATGGGTATCAACCCAACCAAAGCTATGACAAGGACTTGTCGAAGTCGCAGCTGGATTGGGGAAACTTTAATGTTGCACTCAATTGGAACTACCTGTTCTCTCCGAAGCTCTTTTCAAACATTACAGCGGTGTATTCCCATAATCGTTCCAAGTTGTATTCCTTTGATGATTATCGTTACATCAATCCTTCGGGAGAGAATGCCACTTCTGTCACTCACTTTGAGCATGGTTATACCTCAACGATTTATGATGCGGGCTATCGTCTGGCATTCGATTACCGTCCGAACCCTCGTCATCATTTCCGTTTTGGAAGCGACTATACGATGCATCTCTTTCGCCCCCAGACAGCTATGCAATTGGATTATACTGGATATGAGGGAAATGCATCAGCCCAAGTTGATACCATCCGAATGAATAGTGGTAATCGTCATGTGGCGCATGAGTGGACGGCATACGCAGAGGATGAAATCAATATCAACCGCAACTGGAGTATGAATGTTGGCTTCAATATGGGCCTTTTTCATATCAGTAATAAGAACTTCTTGAATATCGACCCACGTTTTGCCCTGAAATATCAACTGAGCAATGAGGTGTCGCTGAAGGCTTCCTTTACTCAGATGACCCAGTATGTGCATAAGGTCTCTAACAGCTACTTGTCCTTGCCTACGGATTATTGGGTACCGACTACCCGAAATCTGAAGCCAATGCGTTCTTATCAGTTTGCGGCAGGAATCTATGCCCAACCCAACCGCCATTGGCTTCTGTCGCTCGAAGGGTATTACAAGTTGTCCAAGCATCTGCTTCAATACAGCAGTTGGGTAGCATAGAGCCGCCTGCTGAGCATTGGGATTCGCAAGTGATGGATGGTAAGGGGCTCTTCTATGGCGTTGAGGCTGATGCCACTTATCGCACCAATCATCTGACTTTGAGTGGTTCTTATACGCTCTCTTGGAATAAGCGAAAGTATGATGACTTCTATCAGGATTGGTATTACGACAAGTTTGACAACCGCCATAAGTTGAATCTGTCCTTGCGGTATGCGTTTAACAAGAAGGTGAGTTGCTTTGCGGTCTGGAACTATCACACGGGCAATCATGCCACGGTGCCAACCCAGTTGGCGGCATTGCCAAGCTTGCCAGATCAAGAAGGCAAGTATTACAGGAATTGGTGGAATTCCGCCTCTTATGTCTATGCCATCCCCAATAATTTGACGCTTCCAGCTTATCATCGCTTGGACTTGGGATTCGATTTCCGTCATGTCACCAAGCATGGACATGAGCGCATTTGGAATTTGAGCATCTATAATGCTTATTGCCATCTCAACTCGATGTACGTCAAGGTGGACTATAATGGGGTTACGCAGCAGTTTGAGGCGAAAAACAAGGGATTTATTCCAATAATACCTTCATTTAGCTATACTATCAAGTTTTAAAACAAAAGAAATTTCATTGTATATGAATACAAATCATAGAAGAATAAAAATCAATGTAAGTTGGAGATGGGGACTGTTCTTCTTTTTGATGAGCGTGGTCTTTTCTTCTTGCATAGATGATTTTGATGTGAAGAAGCTGCAAGATACTCCCCGATTGGTACTTTATTGTTTTCCAACGGAGGGAGATACCACACTTATCGTTGTAACGAAAAGCTTGCCCGTTTCTTCTTTCAAAGGAGATATAGATACCCAATCACGTTTAACCGTGGATGCAAGTGTCGTATATAAGGTAAATGGAATGCCACAGGAGGTGAAACGTATCGAAAACATAAAGGAAGCGCAGTCCTTTTCTCAAGTTTCCGATAGTTGGTCTCTTTCTACCCTAATAGGACAGTATTATGCCGTAGGAAGCAGAAGGCTGGAGATAAGATTGAGGTCCAGGTATCGGCAGATGGTCTCTCCGAGGTTTCTGCTTCGACTTCCATTCCTAAGAAGGTTGATGTAAATATAGGTGACATCCATTTGAAAGAGAAATCGTCGGATCATGATGTTTATTTCTCGGTAGATAAGTTGGAAGCGACTTTTAGTGACCCTGCTTCAACCACGGATTATTATTCTGTGAAGGTAACTCGCAAGCAGAAATATGGAAACTTGAAAGGTGTTCCCAAAGAAGGCAATAGATGGCAACATGATGTTTATGCTAATAATTACCAAGATTACCTTAATTATTTGGGTAGGGAGGATGAATATGAATGGTGTTTTGATAGTTTGGCATCAAATATTGTTTGGCCTGAGATGGTGACCACCAGTGAGCCATTGATTAACAAGAAGTCAGAGTTGGATTATGATTTCGGCTTTGACGAATACAAATACTTTGATGATGTTTATATCTTCAATGACCGGACGATAAATGGACAGACCTATACGATGCATTTGGAAGTGAACAGTAATGATTCTTATTGGCACACGTATGATGGTTGGGACCGTTTGTTTGGCTTTACTTATAATGTACAACTTTGCAAGGTTACTCCAGAGTACTATCGCTTCTTGAAGAGCATTAACGATGCGCAGAGCAATAGTTGGGCGGACGCTGGATTGATGCAGGTGACACCTACTTATTCAAACGTAAAAGGTGGTTTCGGTGTAGTGGCAGGATTTAATGTCTGTGAAGCTTCGAAGTATATCGCCCCATTGCCATCGGCACCATCGGATAATCAAGGCGGAATATATACCAAATAAAAAAGTGAGGAGTATGAAAAGAAGTCTTTTTATCATTTTAGGTACCTTGTGCTTTGCCATTGCCGGCAAGGCACAGATTACAGGACAATTTTAAAGGAAGAAAGGGATTCTATGATGAAGATCAACAAGAATGAACAGGAATTTGTGCTGAAGTATTTTCAGCCGGGCAAGCTGGATACCAGGAAGGCCTTGCAGAAGGTGAAGGCTCGGGTTGGCATTGCTGATGAAGAGGTTTTGCATGCTGCAACTGTATCTTTACGCATGCGTCGCATCCGCTGGATAGCTGTGGCTGCATCTATTCTGGTACTTTTCACTATAGGAGCCTATACGCTTTTGCAGCCAAAGACGGTAACGCTTTCTGCTGAATCGGAAGTAATGGCGTATCATCTGCCTGATGGAACGAAGGTATCGTTGATGCCTCATTCTTCTCTTTCCTATCAGGAAGATGATTGCAGAAAGGTGGAGATGAAGGGCTGCATCTATTATCAGGTGAAGCATGATGAACAGCATCCTTTCGATGTGATGGGAGAGCATGGACACTTAAGAGTGCTCGGTACCCAGTTTATGGTGGATGAAAGAACGGATGCTCCCGAAGTGATGGTAACCAGCGGAAAGGTACTTTTCACAGCTCGTAACTCTGAAGAGGGTGTCTTCCTGATTAAAGGCAAACGGGCACGTTTATTGAAAGGGGCTGCCCAGCCTGAGTTGTTGGCGGATTATGATATCAACGATGTGGCATGGGCTACGCATCGCCTGCATTTTGACAATACTCCATTATCCGAAGTATTGGAGGAACTTTCTAAATTGTCAGGCATGAGATATACGGCTTCTGATGAGAGCAAGCGTCTGACGGGTGATTTTGATGTGGATTCCATCCCGCAGGTCATCCAAGTGATAGAAGAAACACTGGGTGTCCAGATACGATAAGAGTTGAATCAAGCATCGCAAAAAGCATCACAATAAGGGACTAACTTATGAAAAGAAGTCAATAAAATGAGAAAATAAGTAAAAAGGGTGCATCTTTCGTATTGATTTAGGGTGATATTCAAAATTATTTTGTATCTTTGCCCTCGTAACAAATCAAACAATTTATAAAAAATAAAAGTATGGACTTTAACAAACTATTCTCATTGGAGGGTAAGGTTGCCCTCGTAACAGGTGCCGCATACGGTATCGGTTTTGCTATGGCTGAGGCTTATGCCAAAGCTGGTGCTAAGATTGCTTTCAATTGCCGTAGCCAGCACCACATGGATCAGGCTCTTGCAGATTACAAAGCAAAGGGTATTGAGGCAAAGGGTTATATCTGTGATGTAACAGATGAGGAACAGGTGAAAAACATGGTAGCTGACATCGAGAAGGAACTTGGTGTTATTGATATTTTGGTAAACAACGCAGGTATTATCAAGCGTATTCCTATGACAGAGATGTCTGTAGATGACTTTAAGCAGGTTATTGACATTGACCTCACAGCACCTTTTATCGTATCTAAGGCAGTTATCCCTGGTATGATCAAGAAGGGGCATGGTAAGATTATCAACATCTGTTCTATGATGAGCGAGCTGGGCCGTGAGACTGTTTCTGCATACGCAGCTGCCAAGGGTGGCTTGAAGATGTTGACACGTAACATCTGCTCAGAGTATGGTGAGTACAACATCCAGTGCAATGGCTTGGGCCCTGGTTACATCGCAACTCCTCAGACAGCACCTCTCCGTGAGCGTCAGGCAGATGGTAGCCGTCATCCATTCGATAGCTTCATTTGTGCAAAGACTCCTGCAGGTCGCTGGTTGGAACCAGAAGAGTTGGCAGGTCCTGCAGTTTTCTTGGCTTCAGATGCTTCTAATGCAGTGAATGGTCACATTCTCTATGTAGATGGTGGTATCTTGGCATATATCGGAAAACAGCCGAAATAAAGGATCAAACATGAAGATTTAAGTTTGAATAAACTTGAACAGAATAAAAAATATAGGCAGCCATAAAGGACTGCCCTATATTTGTAATTAAAATAATCTTTACAATTATTTGTTGATTGCATCTGCAAGCTCAGCACCAGCCTTGAACTTGGCAACCTTTTTAGCTGCAATCTGGATCTTCTCCTTAGTAGCTGGATTGATACCCTCACGAGCAGGACGCTCGTTAATGCTGAATGTACCGAAACCTACCAACTGGATCTTGTCACCTGCAATGAGGGCTTCCTTCAATGCGTTTGTTGTAGCTTCAAGAGCGGCCTTAGCCTGTGCCTTTGTAATCTCAGCACCTGCTGCAATCTTGTCAATCAATTCTGTCTTGTTCATAATTTTTCGTTATTAAATGAATAATATTGTTGTTTCTTAGTTGAATTCGTTTACAAATATAGCTTTTTCTTGTGAAAGTTCAAATAAAAAAAGCAGAAAAGTGATGAAATTATTGAAATTTAAGTGTAATAAGTCTATTTTTTGGTGTTTTCACGGATATTTTTCGTAATTTTGTCGCCAAAATACAAATATTATTCAGATTATTAAACTGTTTATAGAAATAAAGTTATGCGCAATATTCCAATTGTAACAAAGAATTTGCTGATAGTGAATGTAGTAGCATTCCTGGCATGCATGCTGATGGACAAGAGTATGGGTGGCGGTTCTGGCCTGACAGATATGTTTGGGCTTCATTTCTTCCTGGCATCCGATTTCCATATTTATCAGTTAGTTACCTACATGTTTATGCATGGTGGTTTCCAGCATATTCTCTTTAATATGTTTGCCTTATGGATGTTTGGCTGTGTGGTTGAAAGAGTTTGGGGACCAAAGAAATTCCTTTTTTATTACATAGTGTGTGGGGTGGGAGCAGGTTTGTTCCAGGAAGCTGCACAGTATATTACCTATGTGGCAAAGGATATGGCAGCTTATGATTATGTTAGTGTTAATGGAGCCAGAATAACAATGGAGCAATATCTGAACCTATGGACTACCGTGGGTGCTTCAGGAGCTATTTATGCCATATTGCTTGCCTTTGGTATGATTTATCCAAACGAGCGTCTCTTCATTTTCCCGTTGCCAGTTCCTATTAAAGCTAAATTCTTCGTGATAGGCTATGCTGTCATTGAATTGGTTTCAACATTCTCTCTCTCTGATGACGGTGTGGCTCATATTGCCCATTTGGGAGGTATGGTCTTTGGATTCTTCCTGATCCGTTATTGGCGTAAGCAGATTGGTAATGGTTACTATCAGTCTAATTCTGCTGATGCATTCGATAAGTTGAAAGGTATGTTCGGCGGAAAGCGTCGGGCAGGTAGAACGCATTTTACTTATACCAAGAATGAATCTTATAATCCGACTTATGAACAGGATGCTGAATGTAAGACCAATGAAAAGGTCGTATCTCAGGAAGAGATAGATAGGATCTTGGATAAGATAAGGAAAAGCGGTTATGATAGCTTGACTCAGAGTGAAAAGCAGATGCTCTTTGATCAGAGTAATAAGTAGGAAATTATGTTTAAAGGATTTAAGGAATTTACATATAAGATGGTAGCTGGTGCTAATGTGGCAACTATCATCATCATGTTGCTGGTGGGCTTTTCTGACTTCTTTCAGCCAGAAAAGTTCGCCGCATTGGCTAATCTTGGCTTACTTTTCCCGGTTTTTCTTATTGTTAACTTAGGCTTTTTGCTTTTCTGGTTGCTCTTCCGGTCTAAGTATGCCATTATTCCATTCTTAGGCTTCTTGATCTGTTTTGTTCCTGTCCGCAAGTATATGCCAATCAACTTTTCTGGCGAAACTCCAAAAGGTTGTATCAAAGTTCTATCATATAATACCTGGAATTTTGGTGCACAGACAGAGGATGCCGAAGGAACTAATATCTGTATTGCTTATCTGCAGGAACAGGATGCTGATATTGTTTGTCTGCAGGAAGCATGTCCTACTTCCCGGAATATTGAACAGATAGATAGCATGCTCAAGCCGATGTATGCTTATCAGGATACAACGATGCACGTGAATGGCGGAAATTGTCTTATGTTGCTCAGTAAATACCCCATTCTTTCGAAAGAGCGAATTCCTTATGAATCGAAAGGAAATATGAGTGTAGCGTATCGTCTGAAAGTGAAAGATAGAGAGGTCCTTCTCATCAATAATCATTTGGAAACTACCGGCTTAAGTTTAGAGGACAGACGCCAGTTCAAGAATCTTGTTATCGGAAAATTACAGGTTGATACTGCAGAAGAAACGTCCAAACTGCTCGTTGTAAAACTTGCCGAGGCAACAAAGAAACGGGCTCCTGAGGCTGAGGCTGTAGCAAAATACATTCAGCAGCATAAAGAACAGAGTATTATTTTGTGCGGTGACTTTAATGATGGCCCTATCTCTTATGCTCATCGTACGATAGCTAAAGATTTGACGGATTGCTACATTGCAAGTGGTAACGGACCGGGTATCAGCTATCATCATGGAGGCTTTTTTGTTCGCATAGACAATATCATGTGTTCAGACGATTGGGAGCCTTATGAATGTAAAGTTGATGATAAAATCGCTGTTTCAGACCACTATCCTATCATTTGTAAGCTAAAAATGCGCCCTAAAAAGCAAAAATAGAGCAAATTATTCTTATATAAGAAAAAAAATGCTTATTTTTGCACAACTTTATGGAGGTTTTTGAAAGAATCCCTAAAAGCAATTGAAAAGAAACAAATAATTAATAACAATAAATAGAAATGCAAAACAAAGGAATTGTAATTTGTGTAGCCGTCTTACTGACACTCGCAAGTATCTTCTATTTGTCATTCTCGTTTGCCACACGTTACTATGACAGCGAGGCTGCAAAGATTAAAGATCCTATTGCTCAGCAGGATTATAAGGATTCTGTTAAGTACTTAGGTGTTTATTCTTACCAGAACTGCTTGGAGACTCAGATTGGTCTTGGACTTGACCTTAAGGGCGGTATGAATGTAATTCTTGAGATTTCTGTACCTGATGTACTTGAAAACCTTGCCGATCATAAGACCGACGCTGGTTTTACCAATGCCATGAAGGAAGCTAGAGCTCAGGAAGAAGCTAACGGTGGTGACTTCGTGTCACTTTTCATTAACGCTTATCATAAGAGCGCACCAGGTCATAAACTCGCAGAAGTGTTCGCTACCCAGCAGTTGCAGGGCAAGGTTTCTCCTCAGAGCAGCGACGCAGAGGTAGAGAAGGCTATCCGCGCTTCTGTACAGGATGCTATTGACAACTCTTTCAATGTTGTCCGCACCCGTATCGATAAGTTTGGTGTTGTACAGCCTAACATCCAGAAGTTGGAAGGTCAGCAGGGCCGTATCATGGTAGAAATGCCAGGTATCAGCCAGCCAGAGCGTATGCGTAAGATGCTCCAGGGTAGTGCAAACCTTGAGTTCTGGGAGACATACAACTCAGAGGAAATCGCTCCTTATCTCCAGCAGCTTGATACTCGTATCGCTAATGGTGATAACGGTGAGGAGAAGACAGACTCTGTTGCTGCTGATTCCACTGCAGCAAAGAAAGAAGTTGCTAAGGCTGAGCCTAAGAAGGCTGAGGCTAAGTTCTCTATCAAGAAGAAGGACGATGCTGCAAGCAAGGTAGGCGAGGATGCTCAGAATGCTGCTGCTATCAAGGCTCACCCATTGTTGGCTCGTTTGCAGCTCGGTGGTGGCTTGAGCACTGTTGGTTATGCTAGTGTTCGCGATACTGCTGCCATCAACAAGATTATCTACTCTGCTGTGGCTAAGCGCGTTTTGCCATCAGACTTGCGTCTGCTTTGGAGTGCTAAGCCAGCTGATAACCTGAAGGTTAAGAATATCTTCGAGCTTCACGCCTTGAAGGTGACTACCACTACAGGTCGTGCTCCTTTGGAGGGTGATGTAATTACCGATGCTAAGGACGAGTTCGACCAGATGGGTTCACCTGTTGTTAGCATGAAGATGAATACAGAGGGCGCACGTAAGTGGGCTCAGATGACCAAGGCTAACGTAGGTAAGGCTATTGCTATCGTTTTGGATGGCGTAGTTTACTCTGCTCCTCGCGTAAACGGCGAGATTGATGGTGGTAGCTCTCAGATTTCCGGTAACTTCACTATCGAGGATACCAAGGACTTGGCTAACACATTGAAGTCTGGTCGTATGCCAGCTCCTGCACGTATCGTTCAGGAGGAGGTTGTAGGTCCTACACTCGGTGCACAGTCTATCCAGATGGGTATTGTATCATTCGTTGTAGCTTTCGTACTCCTGATGGTTTACATGGTGATGATGTACAATGTCATTCCTGGTATGATGGCTAACTTGGCTTTGCTCGTCAACGTATTCTTCACGTTGGGTATTCTGACGTCCTTCCAGGCGGCTCTGACGTTACCAGGTCTTGCCGGTATGGTCTTGTCTCTGGGTACTGCCGTGGATGCCAACGTGCTTATCTATGAGCGTATCAAGGAGGAGCTCCGCTCCGGTAAGGGTATGAAGCAGGCTGTAGCTGCCGGTTATGGTAACGCTTTCTCTGCTATCTTCGACTCTAACTTGACATCTTTGATTACTGGTGTTATCCTGTTGACTACCGGTACAGGTCCTATCCGTGGTTTCGCTACTACATGGATCATCGGTATCGTAGTTTCATTCTTCACTGCTGTGTTCCTGACTCGTCTGGTTTACGATTATAAGTTGAACCACGATAAGTGGATGCACTGCAAGTTTGATACTCCAGTTTCTCACAACCTGATGCAGGGCAAGAAGTATAAGTTCATGTCTATGTACAAGACTACCTTCACCGTTGCCATCGTAGCAGCTGTGGTATTCATCGGTAGTTTCTTTGTTCGTGGCTTGAGCAAGAGTATCGACTTCACTGGTGGTCGTAACTATGTAGTACAGTTCGAGAATCCTGTAGAGCCTGAGCAGATCCGTACCGTTCTTGGCGGTGCTTTCGTCAATGCAGATGGTACTAAGGCTACAACAAGTGCTATCGCTATCGGTACAGACGGTAAGACCATCCGTGTATCTACCAACTATATGATTGAGAGCAATAGTCCAACTGTTGACGATGAGGCTGAGACCATCCTTTACAATGCCTTGAAGAAGGCTAACCTGGTTTCTCAGAAGAGTGTTGAGGCATTCAAGAACCCAGACGTTCGTCAGGGTGGTTCTATCATCAGTAGTACAAAGGTAGGTCCTTCTGTGGCTAAGGATATCACTATGGTGCTATCTATAGTGTGCTCTTCGCATTGATTGCTATCTTCCTCTACATCCTGATACGTTTCCGCAACGTGGCCTTCTCTGTAGGTTCTACTGTAGCTTTGGCATTCGATGCCTTGACAGTAATCGGTTTCTACTCACTCCTGTGGGGTCTCGTTCCATTCTCATTGGAGATTGACCAGACCTTCATCGGTGCTATCCTGACTGTGGTAGGTTACTCTATCAACGATAAGGTGGTTGTGTTCGACCGTATCCGTGAGAACTTGAAGTTGCATCCTAAGGCGACCGTCAGCAGCTCTTCAATGCATCTATCAATGAGACATTGGCTCGTACCATCAATACATCTACATCTACATTGCTCGTGTTGCTCTGTATCTTCATCCTCGGTGGTGACAGCATCCGCAGCTTCTCATTCGCAATGATCCTGGGTGTTGTATTCGGTACATTGTCATCTATCTTCATTGCATCTCCAATGGCTTACATCGTTCTTGGTCGTAAGATTAAGGAAGAGCCAGCTGAGGAGGTTGCTGAAGTTAAGTAATCAGAAACTCTTCATTCTTTCTCTGTCCGATGTATGTCGGATAGAGAAAGATACTGGAAAGAATATAAAAATAATAAAGGTCGCTTCCTGATTGCCAGGAGCGACCTTTATTGTTTTATCATCTCTGGAATGATAAGAAAAGTACGTGGTCCCACCGAGAATCGAACTCGGATCAAAGGTTTAGGAAACCTCCGTTCTATCCGTTAAACTATAGGACCATTGTAAACCGACTGCAAAGATACATCAAATCGTTGACAATACAAAATAAAATGTTATGTTTTTCACTCTCATCTTATCAAGTTTCCTCACTTTTGTGGAGTTGAACTGCGAAAACCTCTTCGATACGAAGCATGATTCGCTGAAGAATGACTATGAATTCCTGCCACAGAGCAGTTACAAGTGGACGCCTTATCGCTATTGGCGCAAGCTGGCAAATCTTTCCAAGACTATAGTAGCTTTGGGTTATGAAGATTTGTCGCTTGTTGGTACCGCTCCCCAGATAATCCTTCAAGACCCTCGGAGAAGTCCTGGCATGTTCCCGATTTTGTGGCGCTTTGCGAAGTGGAGAACGATAGTGTGCTGTTTGATTTAACCCGGCGTTCAGCTCTTCGCGGTGTGAATTATGATTATGTGATGACCGATTCGCCTGATGAACGAGGCATAGATGTGGCTTTGCTTTATCAGCCATCTTCTTTTGCGCTTATACAGTTCCGGTCCATCCGCATCAAGTCGCTGCCTGACACTCGTCCTACGAGAGATATTCTCTACGCTTCGGGGCGGATTATGAATGATGATACGCTCCATGTCTTTGTATTGCATGCGCCTAGCCGGCGTGGCGGCGAACAGGTTTCGCGTCCCTACCGCCTGCAGGTAGCCAGCCAGCTGGCTTCTGCCGTAGATTCTATCTATGCGCTCAATGATAGTGCAAGGATTATCGTAGCCGGCGATTTCAACGATTATTCCGATTCTCCGGCTCTTCGTTATCTTTATCAGCATCACCTTATTAATATATCTGTTGGCGTCAAAGGCTCTCATGGTGCCAAGGCTACTTATCGTTGGCATGGAGATTGGCGAAGTCTTGACCAGATTCTCTTCAGTCCTTCGCTTTCCCGGCTTAAGATGAGTTGTCAGATAGGAGATTTGCCATTTCTCTTAGAAGATGATGAGAAATATGGCGGAAAGAAACCTTTCCGCACCTATCTCGGTCCCCGATATTTGGGTGGATACAGCGATCATCTTCCGCTTGTTGCCAAGTTTAAGATAGAGGGTGGATATGAATAAAAAAACAGGTATGCTCAGATTTTTACTGAACATACCTGTATGTATATTAGTGAGATTTTTTCTCTTCTGCCTGATTATCCGTAGATAACCTTACCGTTCTCATCCTCGTAAGGAGCCATATCCTTAGCATACTGGTTCATGGCACGGAGGCTCATACCCATTGATGAGAAACCACCATCGTGGAAGAGGTTCTGCATGGTTACCTTGCGGGTGAAGTCAGAGAACATCATCACGCAGTAGTTAGCGCAATCCTCAGCTACGGCGTTTCCGAGTGGAGACATCTTGTCGGCGAAGTCCATCATGTTCTCGATATCCTTGATACCCTTACCTGCTGTTGTAGCTGTAGGCTCTGAGAGATGGTGTTGATACGCACGTGCTTCTCACGACCATAGATGTAACCGAAGCTGCGGGCGATACTTTCGAGCATGCTCTTGGCATCAGCCATATCGTTGTAACCGAAGAATGTACGCTGAGAAGCTACGTATGTGAGGGCTACTACAGAACCCCACTCGTTGATAGCATCCAACTTCTTGGCTACCTGCAACATCTTGTGGAAAGAGATAGCAGAGATGTCCAATGTCTTGTTCAGGAAGTTGTAGTCGAGGTCATCGTATGTACGATGCTTGCGAACGTTAGGGCTCATAGCTACAGAGTGGAGCACGAAGTCGATTTTGCCACCGAGTTTCTCCTGAGCCTCTGTGAATACCTTTTCCAAGTCTTCTACGCTAGTCGCATCAGCTGCGATGATAGGAGCGTTGATCTGTTCAGCGAGCTTATCCAGCGTACCCATACGCAAAGCCATAGCTGTATTACTAAGTGCGATAGTAGCACCCTCTTCAGCAGCCTTTACAGCTACTTTCCAAGCGATTGATTCCTCATTGAGTGCACCGAAGATGATGCCACGCTTGCCTTTTAACAAATTGTGAGTCATTGTTATCTTAATACTTTTGTTTATACTAACGACAATCCCCTACATATATCATTCTATATATATAATAAGGTGTAAAACCACTTTGTTTTGTTCTAGTCGTTGAAATCGTGCGCAAAATTACGAAAAATGTGCAATATACCCAAATTTTTTAACTAAAAAGTGCCGTAAACGTTTTCTTTTTTGTGGTATGTCAAGTATTCCGTTCCCTGCAGTCAGTATGATATTCTATTTATTCTTTGCAGATAATAAGTCTGAAACAGATATATCTTATGCTTATAGATAACGTATCTGTTGGTCTGCGGAATTAGATTTGTAGGGTTCCTGACATATGCCAACAATGTTCCTGACATATGCCAAACGAGTTATTGACATATGTCAGCAACCTTGCTGGCATATGTCGGCAACCGAACGGAACTAATTGTTAGAACCGATGAATCGTAGAACTGTGACTGCTTAATCTATTTGTTCTACGTATTAAGCAATACGTCTAACCCGGCAGATGCCTGTATAGATAACTTAAGAACCTTCTTATTTCTGTTCTTACAAATTATAGCCTTATTGCAGCAAAAATATCCTTTTTGTTGCAATATGACAAGGTAGAAGTGTTAAAAACAGACTTTTTTATGTACGTTATTAAATTTTTCTTTCAAAATATTTGCAAATATCCGAAAAAAAATCTAATTTTGCAGCCGATTATTATAAATTTATTAATTATTATCTAATAAAGAGAGAGATTATGTTTAAAAGAATCGCTTTATTTGTGGGGGGGGCAATTCTCAGTTGTGGAGTAGCCTTTGCCCAAACATCTGTTACCGGTAAGGTAGTAGCTTCTGAGGATGGTGAGCCTGTTATTGGCGCATCAATCAAAGTAGCTGGTACTAATACGGGTACTGTTACGGATGTCGATGGAAACTTCAGTTTGAATGTTCCTGCCGGCTCCAAGTTGGAGATTACCTATATAGGTATGAATCCACAAACTGTCAAAGCAAGTTCTAATATGAAGATTGTTTTGACTTCTGATAACAAATCCTTGGATGAGGTGATTGTTACAGGTTATGGTAACTTCAAGAAATCCTCATTTACAGGTGCTGCTGCTTCCATGTCAACAGCTAAGTTGAGTGATGTTCCTTCACTTTCTGTTGAAGATAAGCTTTCTGGTAATATCCCAGGAGTTTCTATTTCTTCTTTCTCTGGCCAGCCAGGTGCAATGAACTATATCCGTATTCGTGGTATGGGTTCTATCAATGCAGGTAACGATCCATTGATTGTGATTGATGGTACTCCTGTGAACTCTGGTAACTTGAGTGGTTTCAATGATGGTTCCACACAAACTGGTTACAATGGTTCTGGTACCAATGCACTTTCTACATTGAACAGCAACGATATCGAATCTATCACTGTTATCAAGGATGCTGCCGCAGCCTCTTTGTATGGTTCTCGTGCAGCCAATGGTGTGCTTGTCATTACAACCAAGAGTGGTAGTGCAGGTAAGACCCAGGTTGATTTCCGTAGCGACTGGGGATTCTCTAACATGGCTATCAACTATCGTCCAACGTTGGATGGTGATTCTCGTCGTGCCTTGATTTATCAAGGTTTGAAAAACTATGCTTTTGATAATGTTGATGGTACAACCGATGCTTCGGCTGCAGCATTTGCTGATGCTAATATTGATGATTATGCAGCAAAACCAGAGAATGGCTGGGCTAATTGGCGTGACGCTCTCTTCAAAAATGGTTCTAGCCAGAACTATCAGGCAAGTGTAACTGGTGGTAATGATAAGACCAAGTTCTATGCATCTTTGTCATATGCAAATCAGAATGGTATTGTTGACCGTTCAGGCTTGGAACGTATGACAGGTAATGTAAACGTTTCCCATCGTTTTGGTAAGTTCAAGTTGGATGCTAGCACAATGATTTCATCTATGCATCAGAACTCTGCCATGGATGGTGGTGCTTCTTTTGCTGGTGCCGTCTCAAGTGCAGTATGGTTCCTCGGCCCTTCTAATGCTATCTATGACAAGAATGGTAATTTGCTGACAGAGACAGATGGTGCTTATAACAATGGTTATAACCCTATTTATGAGAACCAGCACATGTCTGACAGAACCAACACGACACGTTCTTACAGCACCTTGGCTCTCGAATGGAACATTTGGGACAACTTGAAGTTGCGTGAGAAGGTAGCTTACGACTACATCAACTCTACCGAGGATGTGCTTTGGGACAAATTCTGTGGTAATGGTTCTGGCTCAAATGGTGTGATGCAGCGTACTTACAATGAGTGGACAACCATGAACACTCAGACACAGTTGACATACAATAAGTCTTTTGGTGCCCACAATGTGGATGCTTTGCTTGGTTTCGAGACAGAGGCATGGCATAACAACAACTCATACGCTTCCGGTACAGACTTCCCTGGCAACTTGTATGAGTTCGCTAACTCTGGCGATACCTCTATGCAGAGTTACAAGTATGACTCAAAGATGACTTCTTTCTTGGGTCGTGTCAACTACAACTATAACGATTTGTATTATGCTGGTGTAAGCTATCGTCGTGATGGTAGTTCTCGTATGGCACGTGAGAATCGTTGGGGTTCGTTCTGGTCTGTATCTGGTGCTTGGCGCTTTGGTGCAGAAAAGTTCATGGATTCTATCAAGGATATATTGAGCGATGGTAAGATTCGTGTATCTTATGGTGTGAACGGAACTCTTCCATCTGGCTTGTATAGTTACATGAACCTTTATAAGTATGGTGAGTACTACAATGGTAGCAATGGTATGGGTATCATTGGTGTAGCCAACAAGGACTTGAAGTGGGAGCAGAACAAGGCTTGGAACTTTGGTCTTGACTTGACATTCCTCAACCGTATCTCTGTAACATTGGATTACTACGTTCGTAATACATCCAATTTGATTATGAACCGTCCTATCTCTATGATTCCAGGTTACTATGATGAATCTTCTCTGTTGGCTACCATGGCTCAGAATGTAGGTTCTATGCGTAACCAAGGTATTGAGGTGACCATTTCTTCTACCAACATTCAGAAGAAGGACTTCCTTTGGACTACTTCTCTGAACTTCGGTCATAATTCCAACAAGGTAACAGAGTTGACTGGTGATGATGACAAGATTATCAGCGGTGCCATGATTCATCAGGTAGGTAAGCCTTACTATTCTTACTATATGTATGAGTATGCTGGTGTTGACCCTGAGACAGGTTTGGAGAGCTATTACATCAATGATGGAACTGAGAATGCTCGCAAGACCACTACTAATGTAGCTGAGGCAAACAAGACTATTGTTGGTCATCATGAGCCAACACTTGAGGGCGGTTTGTCTAACTTCATCAAGTGGAAGTTTATCGACTTCAACTTTACTTTGACCTATAAGTTGGGCGGTGACTCTTACGATGCTGCTACTTGGTTGCACGATAATGGTGGTACATACGCCCTCTATGGAGCAATCCCTTCTTACTATAAGTTGGAGGATATGTGGCAGAAGCCAGGCGATAATGCTAAGTTGCCTAAGTTTCAGGCTGGTTATGGTAAGGGTGTGTTGTCTTCTCGTTGGTTGATGCCTAACGATTATCTTCGCTTGAAGAACCTTACCTTAGGATTCTCAGCACCAAAGGAGTGGATCAGCAACCTTGGCTTGAGCAAGGCTCGTGTATATTTCTCTGCCAACAACTTGTTGACCTGGAAGTCTAAGGATCTTTTTGTTGATCCAGAGACACCAGCGGATGGCTTGTGTACATTCGAAATGCCAGCTTTGAGAACTTATACATTTGGTATCGAACTTAGTTTCTAATTTATAAAAGAACGAAATACAATGAAAGTATTAAAATCAATATATAAGGTAATGGGCTGCGCTATTTTGGCAGCCAGCCTGTCATCTTGCGTCAATGATTGGTTGGACGTAGCTCCTTCTGATGGTACAGATGCAGGTGCAGCCTTGACCAGCAGTTCAGACTTGGATGCTGCGAGAACGGGTATGTACAAGGCTTTGAAGGGAAACAGCAGCTTGGTAGATTACTATGGTCAGCAATTCTTCGTTTATGGTGATGTTCATGCAGGTGATGATTATCAGTATAATAATCTTGGTGGTTCTAACCGTGCAAGTTTCTACTATGACATGAACTATCAGACAGCATCTGAGTTTACATCAAGTACTTCTTCCAGTAACGTAGCTTGGAAATCACCATATATTGTTATTGGCCGTGCTAATCGTATCATCGCTGCTGCAGAAGGTGGTGCTTTGAGCGATGCAGCAGAGGCTAAGGCTACTATTGACCAGTATGCGGCAGAGGCAAAGGTACTCCGTGCCCTTGCTCATTTTGACCTTGTTCGTATCTATGGTAAGCCATATACAGAGGATCAGGGTGCATCTCTTGGTGTACCATTGGTAACAGGAGTGCTGGAGTCTAATGCAAAACCTGCTCGTAGCACTGTTGCTGAGGTTTACGCCCAAGTAGTGAAGGATTTGACTGAGGCTATCAGCTCTAATGCTCTTGCTACAGAGACAGAACCAGGTTATGTAAGCGTTTGGGGAGCAAAGGCAATCCTTTCTCGTGTTTATTTGAATATGGGTGATTATGCTAACGCCTTGTCTGTTGCTGAGGATATTATCAAGAATTCTGGCGCAGCGTTGTGGACTCGTGACCAATACTTCAAAGCATGGGATGCTTCAACTCCTAATGAGAGTGAGTTCTTGTTCCGCTTGAATGTATCTGGTTCTACAGATAACAATGACTTGAATGGTATCGGTAACCTCCAGCAGCGTGATGGCTACAAGGAAATGGTTGCTACTAAGAAGTTTGTTGACATGCTTACTTCAGACCCAAAAGATGTTCGTAACGGTATGTTCTTGCCTGCAACTGCAGCCAAAGAGGTGGCAACTTATGGTACCAACAAGGTATTTCTGAACAAGTTGCGTGGTCAAGGTGGTAATTCTCGTAATGTTACTATCGTTCCAATTATCCGTCTTTCTGAGGTTTACTTGACAGCTGCAGAGTGTGCATTTAGAAATAATGACAAGACTAAGGCTGTAGAGTATCTGAATGATTTGGTAAAGAACCGTACCACAACAGAGGCTTCTTTGGCTACAGTGGATAACATCACACTTGAGCGTATCTTGATTGAGCGTCGTAAGGAGTTGATTGGCGAGGGACAGCGTTACTTTGATGCTTTGCGTAATAACGAGACTATCACCCGTTATACAAGTGAAGCTGATAAGGGTTGGCACAAGACATTGAGCAAGGAAGCTCAGTCTTTCAACCGTGATTACTTCAAGGCTATTGCTGCCATTCCGCAGGCAGAGATCAACGCTAACCCTAACATCAAGCAGAATACGGGTTACGGTGAGTAATCGCTGTAATGGAATATTTTAATAAGATAATATTTTTAATCAACGATATAGGAATGCCATGAGTGGCATTTTCTATAAATCTCTCGGGAGAGGCTGGCTGTGAAGCTCGCCTCTCTTTTTTTTGTCTTTTTATTTGCGTATCTGATATTTTATTCGTAACTTCGCACCGTCTAAAGTAATATGGCTATGGAAGAGATAAGAAAATACCCAGTAGGAATGCAAACTTTCTCTGATATACGAGAGGGTAATTATGTGTACGTAGATAAGACAAGGTATATTGTCGATTTCTTGCGTAATGGTTCTAAATATGTGTTTCTGAGTCGTCCAAGACGATTCGGTAAGTCGCTTTTTGTCTCTACGCTCCAGGCATATTATGAGGGCAGGAAGGAACTGTTTGATGGTTTGGCACTTGGCGAATATGAGAAAGAATGGGTGAAACGTCCTGTTCTTCACTTCGACATGAGTACTGCCAAAAATCAGACACCCGAAGGGTTAGAAGAGATGCTGGGCTACATGCTTTCAGAATACGAGCAGGTCTATGGACGTGACGAATTGGCGGTGCAGCCGAGCCAGCGTTTGCAGTCATTGGTGAAGCGTGCCTATAAGAAGACGGGTCAAAAGGTGGTCGTTTTGATAGACGAATATGATGCTCCTCTCTTGGATGTCGTGCATGAGAAGGAAAGTTTGATGCCATTGCGCTTGGTTATGAGGAAGTTCTATAGCCCATTGAAATATCTCGACCCTTGGCTGGAATTTACCTTTATCACGGGTATCACCAAGTTCTCTCAGTTGAGTATCTTTAGCGAGATCAATAATTTGGATAATATCAGCATGTTCGATCAGTATTCTGCTATCTGTGGTATCAGCAAGACAGAACTACTGACGGTGATGAAGCCTGATGTTGAGTTGCTAGCCAAGTCTTTGGGAAAAACTTTTGATGAAACGGTTGCCGAGTTGAGTTCATATTATGATGGTTATCATTTCAGTAAAAATTCAGAAGATGTGTTTAATCCGTTTAGTCTGGTTAAAGCGTTGAGAAGTAAGGAAGTAGCAGCTTATTGGTTTAGTTCAGGTACTCCTGCATACATTATCAACACTTTACGCAAACATCATGTGGGGGTGATGGATATAGAACAGAAATCCGTAGGGGTGGATGATTTCGATGTCTCTCCTGAGCAGATGACTTCTGCTTTACCATTGCTTTATCAGAGTGGGTATCTCACCATCAAGAAGTATAACCCTATCTTGCAGAGCTATCAGCTGGATTATCCAAACAAGGAAGTGCGTGTAGGAATGGTTCGTTCCTTGGCTCCTAACTATCTCTCTCCAATATCGTTGAACAATAATAGTTTCATCTTCGACTTTTTGGAGCAACTATATAACAATAATATGGATGGTGCTTTGCAGAAAATGCAGGCTTATCTCGCCAGTATCTCCAATCGACTTGCCAACAAGAACGAGAAGGACTTCCAAACGGTCTTTTATCTCATTTTTAATTTGATGGGTGCTTACATCTTGGTGGAGGAGGATAGTGCAATAGGCAGAGCAGATGCCGTTCTTCACATGCCGGATACAATCTATGTGATGGAATTGAAGTTTGATAAGACGGCTGAGGAAGCTTTGAAACAGATTGATGACAAAGGCTATCTCATTCCTTATTCAGCTGACGGCAAACGAATGGTAAAAGTTGGAATCAACTACGACAGCCAGAAGCGAACCATTGGTGAATGGAAGATAGTAGAAGGGTAAATATTGCTTTTTGTTACTGTTTAAACGAGTGACATTGTATAACGTTTTATCTCCATGTTATTCGATTTTTTTGTGATAAATCACACTTTTGACGAATACAGGGGTAAGAATGCTGGCTGTAAAGCTCGCTTCTTTCCAAGAAAAAAGAGGGTGTGTCATAAGTCTGTGACGCACCTTTTTTTTGTGTTTCTGTATATTCTAGTTGAATCGTAGTCTTTCTTCACAAAGGGAATCTTATTATATTGTATAGAAACTTTACTTTTCTTGTTTTATCGATAACAAAACAGCCCCAAAGTTCACAAAAGGCATAATTGTCCCAGACGGTAAAACTGTCCAAATTGAGTTTTATCGTTTTATCCCCAAATATTTCTTCAAATTGAATCCTATACCGAACAACCCTATGTCCATGTAAACTTTGTCCTTTCCGAAAT